>Ga0193752_1000406_pt1 | contig 42312 bp, 43 predicted proteins | sample H1c1metaG_FD_144924 | JGI IMG/M metagenome (GOLD analysis project Ga0193752, IMG submission 144924) | Soil microbial communities from a riparian zone of the East river system, Colorado, United States - H1c1 | ecosystem: Environmental > Terrestrial > Soil > Riparian zone | place: USA: East River...
CGCATGCAGGTCCAGATCATCTGCGGCAACGACTCGGTCAAAGTCTTGAAGCGCGCGCGACTCTCGCGCAGCTGCTCGACGGTTTCGCGATGTTCCGTGATGTCGATGCAGGTGCCGATGTAGCCCTCGAATTCGCCGGTGGGCCCGATGTTCGGCGTGCCGCGTTCGAGCAACCAACGCCACGAGCCGTCGTCGCGCTGCAGCCGGAATTCCATTTCATAGGGGCGGCGCGCATCGAATGCGGCGTGATAGGTGTCGAGCGCGCGATCGAAATCCGCCGGGTGCAGGTTGTCGCACCAGCCGTCGCCGAGCTCCTGCTCCATGTCGCGTCCGACGAAATCGAGCCAGCGCTGATTGAACCAGGTACAGCGCTTGTCGAGTCCGCTCATCCAGATGAGTACCGGCGCGCTGTTGGCGGTCGACCGGAAGCGCTGCTCGCTTTCGCGCAAGGCCGCCTCGGCGCGATTTCGGCCGGTGATGTCGCGAATGAAGGCGCTGAACGCCAGGTCCGCGCCGAAGCCGATGGGCGTGATCGCGAGCTCCACGGGAAACTCGCGACCGTCGCGATGCAACCCGGGCAACTCGATCCGCTTGTTGAGCACGCGTGCGAGGCCGGTATCGATGTAGCGCTGGATGCCGAGTCTATGAGCTTCGCGCAGCCGTTCGGGAATGACGATCTGCGCGAGCTCGCGGCCCATCACCTCGCTGCGGGGCCAGCCGAACATGCGCTCGGCCTGCGCATTCCAGCCCGAGACCGCGCCCGTATTACTCATGGTGATGACCGCGTCGAGCGCGGTCTCGACGATGAGCTGGTTGCGCTCCTCCGACAGCTGCAGGTCGTGCTCGGCCTTGCGCCGCAGCTGGTCGGCGCGATCGCCGCGCGCCGCGTTGATCCACACGAAGGCAACGAACACGATGACGCTCACGAGCGCGAGCACCGACACCGCGGCTTCGAGACCGAAGCCTTCCTCGCGCTCGAGGTGCAAGGTGAGCGCACCGGCGACCAGCGGCACGATCACCGCGGCGGGCAGCAAACGCCTCGCCATGGTTCCGCCCACCGTGTTGCCCGCCAGCAGTTTTGCGATGCCGGCGTCGGTGCGCAGGGTGAGCGCGCCGGCCGTCAGCAGCAGGAACAAGATCGACGCGTGCGCCGCCATGTTGACGAACGGCACGAGTGGCTCGCCGCCGTAGATGTAACGCGACAGCCCCAGCCAGGCGATCAGCATCACCAGGATCGCCAGCGCCTGGTGCGCGATCGGCGTCTTCTTGTGCAATGAGCAGATGAGCGAAAGGCCAAAGAGGCAGCAGGCGATCGCGGTCGAGGGCGCCATGCGCGGCGGCAGCTGTCCCTCGATCAATGCGGGCATCGGTTCAAGTGAAAGCTGGTCGATGTAGGCCGTCCAGCCAAAGATGTAGCGGAACAGGACGAGCAGCCCGACCGCGGTGAGCAGCAGGGCGGTGGCGACCGCGCTGCGCGGCGCGTTGACCGTCGTGAGCCACAAGGCGCTTCCCGCCACGACGAATTCCAGCGCGGTAAGCCGCGACATCCTCGGCCAGCCCGGCACGAAGTTGGTCAGCTGTTCGAGATCGAAGACCCAGCCCGCGTAGATGAACAGGCCGACCGTCAGCGCAACGAAGGCTGCGAATCGGGCAGTGTATCGACTCGAATCCGCACTCTCCGGCATCCCCATGGCGAGGCACGCTACACCTCTGCGTGCAGTGCCGCAAACGTAGTTAGACGTAGTCTCACTTCAGGTTTTTACCTAGAGACCGACGCGGGGCAGCAAACAGGCGAAACGCGGATCCTGGCGCAACGGGTCCCAGTGACGGTCGAGGGCCAGCCACATCACGACGATGGTGCGCTCCTCGATGGCGCGATCGAGCGCTTCGAACGCGCGATCGTGCTCGCCGAGCGCGACCCAGGCTTCGGCCAGCAAGGCGGCAGGTACGTATTCCCTGAGCGCGAGTTTCTCGAGTTCCGCGAGCATGCGGCGCGCTTCGTCGGTTCGGCCGGCCAGCGCCAGGGTGCGCGCCATCCCCGTGAATCCCAGCGGATCCGCCTCGCTCGGCTGCATTGCCGCGAATTCGGCGAGCGCCGCCTGGTAGTCACCCTGCGCCTCGAGCGCGAGTGCCAGCCGGTAGCGGCTCATCACCGCGCCGGGTTCGAGCTGCACCGTGTGTTTGAGGTGTGCGACCGCCTCGTCGTAGCGGCCGGAGCGATACAGGATGTAGCCGATGTTCGCCCGCACCATGATCGACAGCGGGTCGATCTCGTGCGCGCGGCGAATCTGCATGAGCGCTTCGTCGTAGCGGCCAAGTCCGGCGAGCGACATCGCGTACCAGTGATTCGCGTTTGGATGATTCGGTTCGAGCTCGAGTGCACGCGTGAATTCGCGCAGGCCCTCGGCCCGCCGCCATTCGTAGGTGAACAACACCTGGCCGAGCGTCGCATGCGCCGCCGCCAGGGAGTCGTCGATCGCCAGCGCCTTTTCGGCCGCGACACGCGCGCGCGGCATCGCTTCGCGCGGCCGCAGGCTCTGCGAAACTGCCGCGCGCAGGCCGAGTTGAATCCAGCAGTCGCCGAGCCCGGAGTAGGCCAGTGCGTAACGCGGATCGATGGCGATCGCGCGCTCGAAACACTGCACCGCCGCAAGCACGCTCTCGCGCGTGCGTTTGCTCCACAAGTATCTCCCGCGCAGGTAGTGGTCGTAGGCGACCGGATCGTTGGTGTAGCGGCGCGGTGCCGGTGGTGCCTCGCCGCGCGTGAGCGCCAGGGTCAAGGCGTCGGCGACGCGTTGCGCCAGGGAGTCTTCGAGTTCGAGTGTGTCGCGCGCATCCGCGTCGAACTTTTCCGCCCACAGGACGACCTCGGCCGCGACCGCGACCAGTTGCACGGTAACGCGCACCTTGTCGCCCGCGCGCCGCAGGCTCCCGGTAATGACCGCGTCGACACCGAGTTGCCGGGCCGCGTCGGCGGGCGCCGCCGGCTCGTTCGCAAATCTGGCGATCGCGGAGGTCGGCCGCAACGGCGTGTGCCGCAGGGAGCCGAGACGAGTGATCAGTGCATCCGCGAGGCCTAACTTCAGGAATTCATCGCCCGGCAACGGATTGGTGATTTCAAACGGCAGCACCGCGAGGGTGCGCACCTCGCGGGGCGTCTGGATCGGTGGCTCGCGCGTCGAGCCCCGCAGAACGGTGACCTCGGCGGTAAAGCGATAACCGCGCCGCGGGATGGTCGCGATGCAGCCCTGTTCGCGCGCGCCTGCGCCGAGCACGCGCCGCACGTCCGAGATCACCTTCGCGAGACTGTTTTCTTCGACCACCGCTTCGGGCCACAAGGCGTGCAGCAGGAAATCCTTGTCGAGCAGTTCGCCGCGATGTTCGATGAGCAGCAGCAGGGCGTCGAAGCAGCGCGGGAACAGCGCCACCGGCCTGCCGCCCTGCAGGAGCTCGCGGCGCCGCGTATCCAGTTGAAATCCGCCGAACTCGTAGACGTGATGCGTGGTGTCGTTCATCTTTACTTTCAGGAATATTCAGAACTCCGGCAGGACATTCATCCGGCGGCGCGCCATTCTGGGCCAACATGGAAGCGACACTCAATGCACGACCTGCGCCGCTGACGCTGACACAGTGGTTGATCTGCGCCACCGCGGGTATCGGCTTCGCGTTCGACATGTACGAAATCGTGGTGCAGGCCATCGTGCTGCGCCCGATGCTGATGGATCTCGGCCCTTATCTGCCCGGCACTCCGCAGTTCAATCGCTGGGCCGGGCTCATGTTGTTCCTGCCCGCGATGTTAGGCGGGCTGGGTGGGCTCCTCGGCGGCTATCTCGCGGATCGGTTCGGGCGCCAGCGCGTGCTCGTCTGGAGCATCGTCCTGTACGGCATCGCTGCATGCTGTTCGGCGTATTCGAGCTCGCTGGGCGAGCTCATTTTCTGGCGCTGCATCACCGTCGCCGGCGCCTGCATCGAGTTCGTTGCCGCGATCGCCTGGTTGTCCGAACTGTTTCCCGATGGGCGCCGGCGCGAGGCCGTGCTCGGGTTCTCGCAGGTGTGCGCGACTGTCGGCAACTTCATGATCGCGGGCGTCTACTACGCGGCGGTCACCTGGAGCGAACGCCTGCCGGAAATTCTCGGCGCCCACACGCCGTGGCGCTACGCGTTGCTGTTCGGCGCAGTGCCGGCGATACCGCTGATCCTGTTGCGGCCGTTCCTGCCCGAATCTCCCGTGTGGCGCGCGAAGCGGGCGGCCGGCACGCTGCGCCGTCCGCGGATCAGCGAATTGTTCGCGCCGCGATTGCGCCGTGTCACCCTCGCCAGCACCGCGCTGGTCGCATGTTGCTACGCGCTCGCGTACGGCATGTTGCAGCACATTCCCCGGCTCGTGCCCGGGCTGCCCGCGGTGAACGCGCTCCCCCGACAGGGCCAGGAACAATGGGTGAGCTGGGTGCATCTGCACGTGGACATCGGAGCGTTGATCGGGCGGCTGCTGCTCGCGGGCCTGGTTGTCTGGCTGTTGAGCCGCCGGCCGCTGCTGCGCTGGTTGTTGGGCTGCGGCCTTCTGGTCTTTCCGCTGGTATTCCTCGGACCGCCAATGCAGGACGCGGACCAGTTCAAGTACGCCGTACTGCTCGTGACGCTGATCGTGTCGGTGCAATACAGCTTCTGGGGCAACTATCTACCACGCGTGTTCCCGCTGCACCTGCGCGGCACCGGCGAGAGTGTCGCCATGAGCGGCGGCGGCCGCATGCTGGCGCCACTGGCCGCGCTCGCTACCACGCAGCTTTCGAACGTGATGCCGGGCGCGACGCCGACCGCCAAGCTGGCCGCGGCGATGGCCGTAGTCGCCGTCGCCGCGACGCTGTGCGCGTTGCTCGTGAGCCGCTGGCTGCCCGAACCCGACGCCACGCTGCCGGAGGATTGATGAACGCGGCTTACCCCTATTTGCTCGACAACGCGCAGGCGCACGCCGCGCAGCGCATGCGCATCCTTGCGAACCTGTTCGATGCGCCGACGCAGCGCGCGCTGGCGGCAGTGGGATTGCGCGACGGCTGGCATTGTCTCGAGGTGGGCGGCGGCGGTGGAACCGTGGCGCGCTGGCTCGCCGAACGCGTGGCACCGGCGGGCTCGGTGTTGTGCACCGATCTCGATCCGCGGCACATCGACGCGCCGGCCCTGCCCAATCTGCGCGTCGAGCGGCACGACATCGTGCGCGACACGCTACCGCTGCCGCGCTTCGATCTGATTCATGCGCGCCTGGTGCTGTTGCACATTCCGGAGCGGCTCGCCGTGCTGGAACGCCTGGTGCAGGCGTTGCGGCCGCGTGGGTGGATCGTGATCGAGGACTTCGATGCACTGTCGATGCCGCCCGATAGCGCTCTGTACCCCTGCGAACTGCAGCTCGCGGCGGGCGATGCGATGCGCCGCTTCATGGATCGCGGCGGCGTCGATGCGCGCTTCGGCCGCACGTTGTACGGGCGCTTTCGCGCACTCGGCCTGACGCAGGTCAGTGCGGAAGGACGTTTGCTCATGTTCGATCGCGACAACGGTGGCGCGGACCTGATGCGCGTGAACTTCGAGCAGGTCGGAGAGCAGCTGGTCGCGGCGGGATTCATCAGCGGCGAGCAGCTGCGCACCGACATCGCGCGACTGGATAGTGAGGACTACGTTGCGCCGTCGCCCGTGATGTGGACCGTCGCCGGAAGGAGAGGGGACATTCCTGGTTATTGAAAAATTTGTTGCGCAGGCGCCGCAATCTGCACGAAAACCAGGAATGTCCCCTCTAACGCCGGATCTCGCTCAGTAACCACGCCACTCCGACGGCGACCATGGCCCAACCGGCGAATGGCGGCTCGCGTGCCAGCGCCAGCCACACTATTCCACCTAACAACACTACGGACGCAATCGTGACCTTGTCACGGCGGCGATTGGTGCGCTTGATCTCGTGGCGCAGCGCGTTGATCTCGGGCGCCTCGACCGCCAGCCGCAGCCGTCCATCCTGCGCGCGCTGCACGGCGGAGCGCACCAGCGGCGCCAGCGTCTGCAGACTGGTCAGGATCTCGGGCAGCTGTGCACGCGCGGTCTCCAGCAACGCGCGGCCGCTCAGTTTCTCGCGCACCCAGTCGCGCATGATCGGTCCGGCAGTCTTGAAAATGTCGAGGTCTGGATACAGATCGCGACCCAAACCTTCGATGTTCAGCAGCGTCTTCTGCAGCAGGATCAGCTGCGGCTGCACTTCCACGTTGAAGCGCCGCGAGATCTCGAACAGCCGCAGCAACACCGTGCCGAAGGAAATCTCCTTCAACGGCTTGTTGAAGATGGGTTCGCACACGGTGCGGATCGCGGACTCCATCTCATCGACGCGCGAGCCCTCCGGCACCCAGCCGGATTCCAGGTGCAGCGTCGCGACCTTGCGATAGTCGCGGTCGAACACCGCGAGGAAATTCTCGGCGAGGTAATACTGATCGCGCGGATCGAGCGTGCCGACGATGCCGAAATCCACCGCGGCGTATTTAGGCGCAGCCGGGTTGTCGATCAGCACGAAGATATTCCCGGGGTGCATGTCGGCATGGAAGAAGTTGTGCTTGAAAACCTGCGTGAAGAAGATCTCCACGCCGTTTTCGGCCAGCATCCGGATGTCCGTGCCGGCTTCGCGCAAGCGAGCCATGTTCGAGATCTGCACGCCGCGGATGCGCTCCATCACCATCACGCCGGGGCGGCAGAAGTCCCAGTGCACCGCGGGCACATATAGAAGAGGAGAGCCCTCGAAATTGCGCCGCAGCTGCGAGGCATTGCCGGCCTCGCGCATGAGGTCGAGCTCATCGAGGATGGTCTTCTCGTACTCGCGCACCACTTCCAGCGGCCGCAGCCGGCGGCTGCCTTCCCAGTGCTCGGAGGCGATACGCGCCAATTCGTGCAGCACTTCCAGATCGCGCGCGATGACGGCATGCATGTCCGGCCGCAGCACCTTCACCACTACTTCGCGCGTCTTGGCGCCGTTGAGCGGCACTTCGGGCCGCAGCTCGGCGGTGTGTACCTGCGCGATCGAGGCGGCCGCCAACGGTTCCTCGTCGAACTTGGAAAACACCTGCTCCGCGGCGCGGCCGTAAGCCGCCTCGACGATCGCGCGCGCGATCTTGCCGTCGAACGGCGGCACGCGGTCCTGCAGCTTGGCGAGTTCGTCGGCGATGTCCACCGGCAGCAGGTCGCGGCGGGTAGATAGCGCCTGGCCGAACTTCACGAAGATCGGGCCGAGTTCCTGCAATGCCAGGCGCAGCCTTTCGGCACGCGGCGCATCGCCGCGGCGCACGGCCCAGGTCCAGGGACTAAGCAGGAAGATGAACCGTAGCGGACGATATAGATGAGTGGCGCGCACGAACTCATCGAGACCATGGCGCACCAGCACGCGCTGGATTTCGATGAGCCGTGCGATGACGCGAAGTTTCATCGCTGTGTTTCTTCCGCGGCGGTTTCGATGATCCGGGTGCGCGCCTCGAGCCGGTCCAGGTCCTCGCGCAGGCGCTCGACGCCGCGATAGAAGTCCTCGGCCTCGGCGCGCGGCACCAGATCGCCGGATTCGTGCGCGAGATATTCGGCCACGTTGCGCACGCCGGTCCTAGGTCCTCGCGCAGGCGTTCGACGCCGCGATAGAAGTCCTCGGCCTCGGCGCGCGGCACCAGGTCGCCGGTTTCGTGCGCGAGATATTCGGCCACGTTGCGCACTCCGGTCTTCGCTGCGCGCCGGCCGAAGCTGGTCGCCATCTTCACGAACCGCAGCGCCTGGTGAGCCGGGGTATCGCCGATCAGCCGTGCCAGTTCTTCTTCGACGTCGGGCTTGAGCAGCATCGCCAGTTCGCGGAATTTCTGGGCGATCTCCGCATCACCGCGAATGCTGACGTCGCCGCGCTGGATGACGTCTTCCGGATGCGCGCCCGCCAGGGCCGCCAGGTTCATCAAGCTACCCGAGATCTCCGCGTCCGCGGTCGCATCACCCGCGCGTTCGAGCCGCACCGAGCTGCCGAGCGATTCGCAGCGCAGGACCCAACCGAGCGAGCGAGCCTCGATGCGCACCGATTTGCCCTTGAGCGCGGCGGTGAGCTCGAGCGCGCGCGGCGAGCGCGGCAGGTTGCGGTTGAGCAGATTCTCGATGGCTTCGGTCAACATGGGCAGATCAGGCGCGCGGCCTGACTAATACCGATATCCGCGATGGACCGCGACGATGCCGCCGGAGAGATTGTGGTAGCGGCAATCCTCGAGTCCCGCGTCGCGCAGCATGCCGAGCAGGGTCTCCTGGTCCGGATGCATGCGGATCGATTCGGCCAGATAGCGATAACTGTCTTCGTCCTTCGCAACCAGCTTGCCGAGCAGCGGCAGGACGCGGAATGAATACAGGTCGTAGAGCGGCTTCAGGAACGGCACCACCGGCTTCGAGAACTCGAGCACCAGCAGCTGCCCGCCGGGCTTCAGCACGCGGCGCATGTCGGCGAGCGCCGCGGCCTTGTCGGTGACGTTGCGCAGCCCGAATCCGATCGTCACGCAGTCGAACGAGGAATCCGCGAACGGCAGTCTCTCGGCGTTCGCCAGCACGACGGAGACATTGCCGACGATACCGTGGTCGAGCAGCCGGTCGCGTCCTTCACCCAACATCGCGGCATTGATGTCCGAGAGGATGACGATGCCGGTCTTGCCCACTTGTTTGGCGAGACCGGTGGTCAGATCGCCCGTGCCACCTGCGACATCGAGCGCGCGTTGACCCGGACGAAGCTGGGTGAGCGACAGCGTGAACTCCTTCCAGAGGCGATGCGCGCCGCCGGACATGAGGTCGTTCATCAGATCGTAGTTGCCCGCCACCGAGTCGAACACGCCGCGCACGCGCTGCTGTTTTTCGCTCCACGGAACGCGCTCGTAGCCGAAGTCGGTTTCGGGTGTCTTGTTGGGGTCGTTCACAGGGCGGCCAGTATAGTCGCGTCGCAACCCGAGTCAGAAAGCGCTGGCAATTCGTTCGGGCTTTCGCTACAAAGCCCAACTATTCGAGCGGGGGTCTTGGGAAGGGGCGGGTCGCCTGACGGCAACCCGCCCTTGATTTATTGGGAGATCGCCAGCGGCTGCAATCTTCAGCGGCTGCCCCGCGAATTCAATGCCGCTCTTCGACCGGCTCCGAAAACTCATTATTGGGCGGCGTGGACCCGGGCCTGGTACTTCGCCCAGTTCGTTTGCAGGTCGTCGCCGAGTTCGCGCAGGTATTTCCACGAATAGAGCCCGCTGTCGTGGCCATCGTCGAACACGAGCTTCACGGCGTACTGTCCGACCGGCTCAACGGCCTTGATTCCGACGTGTTGCTTGCCGAGCACGAGAACCTCCTGCCCCGGGCCGTGTCCCTTTACTTCAGCGGACGGTGAATGCACGCGCAGGTATTCAAATGGCAGCAGGTAGCGCGCGCCATCATCGAACGCGACTTCCAGCACGCGCGAACGGGTCCGCAGCTTGATCTCCGTGGCGAGAAACTTGTCGGCCGGCTTTTCGTGAGAGTTCGTCATGCGAGGGCGGCAAGCCTATACTTGCCGGCGCGCCGGAGGGGAAAAACTGGCGTTTTCACCCCGGGGGGATATGCAACCGACGGACACTTCGCAACCCGACTATTTTCACAAGGTCGTGGATTGCCAATGGGCTTGCCCAGCACACACAGACGTCCCCGAATACATTCGACTTATTGCGCAAGGCCGCTTCACCGACGCCTACATGGTGAATCGGGAATCGAACGTCTTCCCCGGAATTCTCGGACGCGTCTGCGACCGCCCGTGTGAGCCTGCCTGCCGTCGCGGACGGGTCGAAGAGAAACCGGTGGCCATCTGCCGGCTGAAGCGCGTCGCCGCGGATAACAAGGAAGACATCAGCGCGCGCCTGCCCAGGATCCCGAAGCTCAAGAACGGCAAGAAGGTCGCGCTGATCGGGGCGGGCTGCGCCTCGCTCACCGTCGCCAACGACCTCATGCCGCTCGGCTATTCCATGACAATCTTCGAGCAATTCGCGGTGCCGGGCGGATTGATGCGCACCAACATTCCGTCTTTCCGCCTGCCGGCCACGGTGCTCGACGACGAGATCGCGCAGATCGTCGACATGGGAGTCGATCTCAAGCTCAACCATCCGGTCAAGTCGCTGAAAGAGTTGTTAGACAAGGGCGGCTTCGATGCCGTGTTCGTGGGCGCCGGCGCGCCGAAGGGCAAGGAATTGAAACTGCCCGGCCGCGCGGAAGGCGCAGCCAACATCCACATCGGCATCACCTGGCTCGAGTCGGTCGCCTTCGAACACATCAAGTCGATCGGCAAGAAGGTGTTGATCATCGGCGTCGGCAATACCGCGATGGATTGCTGCCGCACGTCGTTGCGACTCGGCGCCGATGACGTGAAGGTCATGGCGCGCAAGCCTCGCCAGTTCTTCAAGGCCTCGGCCTGGGAACTGGAAGATGCCGAAGAAGAACACGTCAAGATCGTGATCAACCGCTCGCCCAAGGCGTTCGTCGTCGAAGGCGGCAAGTTGAAGGGCATGAGCTTCGACGTGATCGAATACGACATCGACGCGCAAGGCCGCATCACGGCCGAGCGCATCACGGGCGAGGAATTTCTCGCAGCCGACGACGTGATCCTCGCCATCGGCCAGGAAAACGCGTTTCCGTGGATCGAGCGCGATCTCGGCATCGAATTCGACAAGTGGGACGTCCCCAAGGTCGACCTCAAGACCTTCCAGTCGACGCGCGCCGGCGTGTTCTTCGGCGGCGACGCAGCCTTCGGCCCCAAGAACATCATCTGGGCGGTCGAGCACGGCCACCAGGCAGCGATCTCGATCCACAATCACTGCCAGAAGAAGTCGGTCGCAGAGCGCCTCGCGCCCGGCGTAAACCTGCAGTCGGTCAAGATGGGCATGCACGAGTGGGCCTACTCGAACGACTACAACCCGGCGGAGCGGCGCCTGATGCCGCACGTCTCGCTCAAGGAAAGATTCAAGAAACTCAACATCGAAGTGGAGCTCGGCTTCACGGTCGAGCAAATCGAAAAAGAAGTGCAGCGCTGTCTCAACTGCGACGTGCAGACGGTGTTCGAGACGAAGCTGTGCATCGAATGCGATGCCTGCATCGACATCTGCCCGGTGGACTGCCTCACCATCACGCACAACGGCGAGGAAGCCGATCTGCGCAGCCGGCTCAAGGCGCCAGCTAAAAATGTCACTCAGGCGTTGTATGTATCGCCGCCGCTGAAACACACGGCCCGCGTCATGGTCAAAGACGAGGACCTGTGTGTGCACTGCGGATTGTGCGCGGAGCGCTGCCCGACCGCTGCCTGGGACATGCAGAAATCCGTGATCAAGTGGCCGAACGCCACGGACGAGGCGATCGCCAACGCGGCCAAGCTTCCCCTTACTGCATGAAGATTGGGCGCCAGATATGACAGATCTGATCAACAACTTTGCGATCAAGATCGCGACGGTGAACGGCACCGGTTCGGCCAGCGCCAACTCGCTGCTGATGAAGTCCATTTTCAGAATCGGCATCCCGGTGATGGGCAAGAATTACTTCCCGTCGAACATCCAGGGCCTGCCCACCTGGTACGAGATCCGCGTCACGAAGGATGCCTACGTCGCGCGTTCGGGCCGGATCGACATCATGGTGGCCATGAACGCCGAGACTTATTCGCGCGACGTCCGGGAAGTGAGTTCCGGCGGCTACCTGATCTACGACTCGACCTGGCCCAGGCCCGCGCTGCTGGCGCGCGACGACATCACCGTGCTCGGCGTGCCGCTCGCCCGGCTCTGCAACGAGAATTTCAACGGGGTGCGCACCCGCATCCTCATGAAGAACATCTGCTACGCCGGCGTGCTGGCGGCGCTGCTCGATCTCGACATCGCGAAGATCCGCGAATTGCTGGCCGAGACGTACGCAAAGAAGCCCGCGCTGGTCGACTCGAACATGAAGGCCATCGAGCTCGGCTACAACTACACGCGCGAGAACTTCAAGTGCCCGTTGCCCGTGCACGTGGCGCCGCTCGCCGCCGGCAGCAAGACGCGCGGCCACATCATGATCGACGGCAACACGGCCGCAGGCCTCGGTTGCGTGTTCGCAGGCGCGACCGTGGGCGCCTGGTATCCGATCACGCCGTCGACCTCACTGATGGATGCCTTCAAGAGCTTCGCTGACAGGCTGCGGGTGGACCCCGAAACCGGCAAAAAGAACTTTGCGTTCATCCAGGCGGAGGACGAACTCGCCGCCATCGGCATGGTGCTGGGCGCATCGTGGAACGGCGCGCGCGCATTCACGGCGACCTCTGGCCCCGGCGTCTCGCTGATGAACGAATTCCTGGGGTTGGCGTATTACGCCGAAGTGCCGGCGGTGCTGTTCGACATCCAGCGTGTGGGTCCCTCGACCGGCATGCCGACGCGCACACAGCAATGCGACATTCTCGAGGCGGCGTACGCCTCGCACGGCGATACCAAGCACGTTTGCCTGTTCCCGCGCGATCCGGAAGAGTGCTTCTACTTCGCGCGCGATGCGTTCGATCTCGCCGAAAGACTGCAGACGCCGATCATGGTGATGTCCGATCTCGACATCGGCATGAACGACTGGATGTGCCCCGACCTCAAGTGGGACGACAACTACGTTCCCGACCGCGGCAAGGTGCTGGGCCTCGAGGAAATCGTGAAACTCGAGAAATTCCATCGTTATCTCGACGTCGATGGCGACGGCATTCCGTACCGCACGTTGCCCGGAGTGCATCCCAAGGGCGCGTATTTCACGCGCGGCTCGGGGCACACGCAGTACGGCGCGTACACGGAAGACTCCGCCGAATACCAGATCGTGCTCGATCGCCTGACGCGCAAGTTCACCACCGCGAAGCGGCTGGTGCCGAAGCCCGTCATCGAGCAGGACGCGCACATCGACATCGGCGTGGTGGCGTACGGCAGTTCTGACGGCGCGGTGCGCGAGGCGCTCGATATACTTGCGGCCCACGGTGTCAAGACTAACTACATGCGCCTGCGCTCGTTCCCGTTCGGCGAGGAAGTCGAGAAGTTCCTCGAGCAGCAGAAGCTGGTGTTCGTCATCGAGCAGAACCGCGACGGGCAGATGCGCTCGCTGCTGACGCTGGAAACGCGCGTCGAGAAAGCGAAGCTGCGCGCACTGCTGCACTACAGCGGTCTGCCGATCTCGTCCGAATTCATCGTCAAGGGCGTGCTCGCCGAGATCGAGCCCAAGAACCGCAAACCCGAAGTCGTTCCCGGCAACAAAGTCGGTGTCGCATGACATTCCTGCCGAAACCGAAAGTACGTCACCCGTCGCTGCCCAAAAATTCGCTCGGGCACACGCGCCGCGATTACGAAGGCGGATTGTCGACCCTGTGCGCGGGCTGCGGCCACGACTCGATCACCGCGGCCATTATCGAAGCTTCCTGGGGTCTCGACATCGAGCCACAGAACATGGTGAAGCTGTCGGGGATCGGCTGCTCGTCGAAGACGACAGCGTATTTCGTTTCCGGAGGTCACGGCTTCAACTCCGTGCACGGGCGAATGCCGTCCATCGCGATGGGCGCGAACGCCGCCAATCGCGACCTCACGTACATCGGTGTTTCCGGCGACGGCGACACTCTGTCGATCGGTCTCGGGCAGTTCTGCCACGCGATCCGCCGCAACCTGAACATGGCCTACATCATCGAGAACAACGGTGTGTATGGCCTTACCAAGGGACAGTTTTCCGCCTCGGCCGACGTCGGCACCATGGCCAAGAAAGGCGAGGTGAATCAGCAGCCGCCGATCGATCCGGTGCTGCTGGCGTTGACGCTGGGCGCCACCTTCGTCGCGCGCAGTTTCTCCGGCGACAAACAACAACTGGTGCCGCTGATCCAGGCGGCGCTGCGTCACAAGGGTTTCGCGCTTATCGACGTACTTTCGCCCTGCGTCACTTTCAACGATCACGAAGGCTCCACGAAGAGTTATCAATACACGCGCGAGCACTACGATGCCGCGGTGCACGCGGACTTCGTGCCGTTCCAGCGGGAGATCTCGGCGGAATACGCCGCAGGCGATAGCTTGCCGGTCGTGCTGCACGATGGCAGCCGGATTCTGCTGCGCAAGATCGACGCGAACTACGACCCGACCGACCGCGCCAAGGCGACCACCGCCATCGGCGAAAGGTTGAAAAAAGGTGAATTCCTGACCGGCCTTTTGTACGTGGATCCGACCGGCAAGGACTTCCACGATGTCAATGAGACACCGGCTATTCCGCTCAATCAGATACCCCTGAAAGTGCTGTCGCCGGGGTCGGCGGCGCTAGCGAAAGTTCTGGCCAGATATCGTTAGCCGCGCTATGTTTCGGCCCGCTACAGGAACCGGTTGATCAGGAGTCGACATGGCCGAAGAAGAGAAGTCCCAGAAATTCACCTCCAAAGTGCGCCGCGGGCTCACTTGGGTCAGTACGGTGTCGTCGACCGAGCTCGCGCGAGTCAAACAGGAAGCCGGCGGTGGCCGCATTCCCGGCATGACCGCTGCGCAGCTGTCGGACATCGAAGCCGCCTTGTTGTGGATATCGCAGAACAAGGAAGAGGCTAATGGGTAAGGGTGATCGCCGCACGAAGCGCGGCAAGTTGTACGCAGGCTCTTTCGGAAAGAGCCGGCCCAAGGATCCAGCGAAGAAGAAAGCAAGAGCAGCGAAGGCGAAGAAGAAAGGCTAGGAAGAAAGTCCAAGAAAGAAAGCTGATAGCCAGACGTTCAGCACAGGTCCAACGAAGCCCGCGAAGCACCAGCAACGCGGGCTTTGTTTTTCAGCCGCCGGAGCCAATGGCTCTGTAATGCGCGACGATCTCGAGCGCGGACCGGTTGTTAGGGGGAAGTTCGACGCTGCTCGTGCCGAGCGGCACCACGCGCTGGCCCCAGCGCACCACGTGCCCGGTGAACGTGAGCCCGCCGCCGAACGATGGCATCAGCAGCAGCGCGCCGGGCTGCACGCGGCCTTCTTCCAGCGCTTCGCACAACGCGACCGGCACGGTGGCCGCGGACATGTTGCCGTAGCGATCGACGTTGGTGAACACGCGTTCCATCGGCACGCCGGTCCTCTTCGCGACGGCCTCGATGATGCGCAAATTGGCCTGGTGGGGAATCACCAGATCGACGTCTGCGGCCGACTTCCCGATCTTGCCGAGCGCTTCGGCGCAGGCGCTCGCCATTCCTTGCACCGCCTTTTTGAAGATCTCCTGGCCTTCGAATTGCCACTCGGTCTTGCCGATGATGCGGTTCTTATGTGCATAAGCCGCGCCCATGCCATGCACGCGCAGGATTTCGCGCGATTCGCCATAGCAGCCGAGCTTCTCGGCCAGCAGCCCTTCTTCGTTGTCGGTCGCGCTGAGCACGACCGCGGCGGCGCCGTCGCCGAACAACACCGCGGTGTTGCGATCGCTCCAGTCGATGAACGGCGAGATGACTTCGGCGCCGATCACCAGCGCGTTGCCGACGACCCCGGTCTTGATCAGCGCGGTGGCGGTAGATAGGGAGTAGAGAAAGCTGGTGCAGGCGGTGTTGACGTCCATGGCCGCGCAGCCCTCGGCGCCGATGCGGCGCTGAATGCCCGACGCCACGTTCGGCACCTGGTCGTCATAGCTGGTGGTGCCGAAGACGATGAGCTCGATCTGCCGGCCGTCGATGCCGGCCGCGGCGAGCGCGCGCGCCGCAGCGACGTAGCCGAGTTCACCCAGTTGCACGTGCGACACCCGGCGTTCCCGGATGCCGGTGCGCGTCGTTATCCACTCATCGCTGGTGTCGAGAAAGGTCGCAATGTCGGGGTTGCTGAGCACCGCCGGAGGCAAGCACTTGCCCCAGCCGACGATGGCCGCCCCCCTCGAACTCTTTGCTGGCATGGCGGGAGGATAAGCGCACGGAGGCGGTCTCGCCATGGCGAGTCACGCTCCTCTTGCGTAGAGTCCACGCTCATGACCGAACACAACTTTTCGCGCTGGCGCCCGCATCCCTGGCACGGCCTCGATCTGGGCGCGGATGCGCCGCGAATCGTCAACGCCTATATCGAGATCACGCCGTTCGACATGATCAAGTACGAGATCGACAAGGTCTCGGGTTACCTCAGGGTAGATCGCCCGCAGCGGTCTTCGAGCCATCCGCCGGCGCTGTACGGGTTCATTCCAAAGACTTATTGCGGCGAGCGCGTCGCAAAACTGGCGCCAGGTTCCGAACGCGGCGACGGCGATCCGCTCGACATCTGCGTGATCAGCGAGCGTCCCATCGAACGTTCGGAAGTCATCCTGCGCGCGCGCGTGATCGGCGGCATCAAGCTGCTCGATCGCGGTGAGGCGGACGACAAGATCATCGGCGTGCTCGAAGGCGACTACGTGTGGGATCACGTGAAGGACATCTCCCAGCTCGCGCCCGTGCTGGTGGAGCGTCTCGAACATTACTTCGGCACGTACAAGATGGTGCCGGGCGAGCCCAACAAGATGAAGATCTCCGGCAAGTACGGCTACGAACATGCGAAGGAAGTGATCGAAGCGTCAACGGCCGACTACGAAGAGCAATTCGGCGATGCGGCCCAGGACCGGCGGCGTACGTAGTCAGCCGCGCCTGCGCATGAACCGCATCAGCGCCGCGGCCAGCAGTGCCGCGGAGGGTGCGAGAAACCATGAGACCACCAGGTACTGCGGCGGCAGATGGCCGCTAACGGCCAGCCCTAACAACAATGCCGGCGCCCCGGCGAGCAGGCCGTGCAGGAACGGACTGTTGGCGCCGAGAACGCCCGCCCACACCCCGGAAATGAATTGCACCAGCGCCCAGGCCGCGGCTACCCGGTCGTCGCTGGCCGATGCGGGCATGGTGAACGCCACCAGCGCTGCGCCGGCGAGATTGATGACTCCACTCACCAGCAATGCGCCGGCGCGCAGGCCCCTGGCGGGTGGGACGGGATTCACGGGTTCGGTGTTCAAGTGGGTAGTCTCGCGTTCGGGCCAGTGCCCGGCAAGTGATAAACAAACACCAGTGAAGTTGCGCTAACGTTGGCGCCCATGAAACACGCCATCGATCCGGCGGTGAGCGCGGCAATGGCCCGCGGCTGCGCCGCGTTGCTGCTGTTTGCCGCTCTCGCGCTGGCTTCCGGCGCGCACGCGGCGACCAAGCGGATTCCGGCGCACGAAGACATCTGGCTCATGAAGCGCGTCGGCGCCCCGGTGGTGAGTCCCGACGGCCGCTGGATCGTGGTCAGCGTGGTCGAACCCGCCTACGACGAAAATTCGCAGCTCAGCGATCTGTGGCTGATCGACACCAGCGCGCGCAACTCGAGCCGCAGGCTGACCTCCACGCGGCGGCCGGAAAGTGGTGTCACGTGGAGCGCGGACAGCCACCGCATCATCTTCAGCGCGCAGCGCGACAACGACGACGCACCCCAGGTGTATTCGCTCGATCTCGCGGCCGGTGGCGAAGCGCAGCGCCTCACCAGTCTTTCGGGCGGTGGGCGCGTGCCGGTCCTGTCCCATGACGGACGCAGCCTGGCCTTCGTCTCGATCATGTACCCGGACGCTCGCGACGAGGCAGCTAACAAGGTGAAGGTCCAGGAGCATCGCGACCGCAAGTCGAATGCGCGCATCTTCGATGGCTTTCCCGTGCGCAGCTGGGATCACTGGCTGGACGATCGCCAGGCGCGCATTTTCGTGCAACCGCTCGATGAGAACGGCCTGCCGGCGGGAACGCCGCGCGATCTGTCGTTCGGCACGAAGCTCGCCGCAAACCCGGGGTTCGCCGGCCGGCAGACGGATACGGGCGAGGAAATCGAAATCGAGTTCACGCCGGATGACAGATCCATCGTGTTCGCCGCGACGACCAATCGCAATGCCGCGGCCTACTCGTTCACGGATGCGCAGCTGTTCCTGGCCGACGTGACCGGCGGCGAGCCACGGCAGTTGACCAGCGGCGCAGACAACTGGTCGCAGCCGCGTTTCACGCCCGACGGCCGCACCTTGCTGGCGGTGCTGGAAGCGCAGGGTGACAGCTACGTTTACAACCAGTCGCGGCTGGCGGCGTTTTCCTGGCCGATCGCAGGCCCGCCGCGCCTCGTGACGGGTGGACTCGACCGCGCGGTGAGCAGCTTCGCCGTCACTCCCGATTCGCGCACGGTCTATTTCACCGCCGAAGATGCCGGCGAAGATGCCGGCAACGAGAAGGCGTACTCGGCGCGCATCGAAGGAGGCGCGGTGAAAACCCTGTTTGGCGTGGACAAGGGCAGTTACACGAACCTCACGATTCCCACGCACGCCAGTACCCCTGCCCTGTACGCAAACTGGGAAAGTGCCGCTGCGCCCGGCGAGATCGCGCTGGTCACCCCGCAGGGCAAGCCACTGGTGCTGACCAAGTTCAACAGCGCACGGGCCGAGCAGCTCGACCTGCCGCCGCTCGAGAATTTCTGGTTCACGAGCAGCCGTGGCAAACGCATCCACAGCTTCGTCGTGCGACCGCCGGGCTTCGTTGCCGGCAGAAAATATCCACTGGTCGTGCTGATCCACGGCGGACCGCACGGCATGTGGCGCGACCAGTTCTTCATCCGCTGGAACTACCACCTGCTCGCGGCGCCGGGTTACGTGCTGCTGCTGACCAACTACTCGGGATCGACCGGCTTCGGCGAGGCGTTCGCGCGTTCCATCCAGGGCGATCCGCTCAAGGGACCGGCCGACGAGATCAACGAAGCGGCAGACGCGGCGATCAAGTCGTTCGCGTTCATCGACGGCAGCCGGCAGTGCGCCGGCGGCGCGAGTTACGGCGGACACCTCTCCAACTGGCTGCAGGGGACCACGACGCGTTACAAGTGCCTGATCAGCCACGCCGGCCTGGTCAATCTCGAGACGCAGTGGGGTACCAGCGACACTATCTACTCGCGCGAGATCAACATGGGCGGGCCGCCGTGGGAGCAGGGCGCCGTGTGGCGCGAGCAGAACCCGATTCGATACGCGGCGAAGTTTCGCACCCCGGTGCTGGTGACGGTCGGCGAGAACGACTTCCGCGTGCCGCTCAACAATTCGCTCGAGTACTGGAGCGCGCTGCAGAGAATGCGGGTGCCGAGCCGGCTCATCGTGTTCCCCGACGAGAATCACTGGATACTGAAGGGCGAGGACAGTCGGCTGTTCTACGCGGAAATCGCCGCGTGGCTCGATCGCTGGCTCAAGCCCGCGGGTTGAGGAAGGCGTCGTGTCCGACGAGTGGGATTTCTACTTCGCCCGCGTGAACGATGCGGTCTCGTCGATATTCGTGGATCTCGGGATCCGGCCCGACGCGCCCGTCGAGAAGCGTCCCTGGCTGCTGTGGGTGCGGGTGGAGATGCAGTCCGCGCGGCCGGACGGTCTTTCCTCGAGCGACGAGGCGCCGGTGCTGCACGACCTCGGCGAGGCGCTGGACTCGGCGATCTCGGCCATCTGCGGCGCGCAGCTGGTCGGACGCATCACGGGCGGCGGGCGCCGCGAGTTCTATTTCTACGCCGCTGAGCCGGGCGAGCTCGACAACGCCGCCGCGAGTGCCATGAAGGCGTTCGAAACCTACCGATACAAAACGGGCAGCAGCTTCCAGCCCGACTGGGAGCAGTACCTCAACCTGCTGTATCCCTCGCAAAGCAATCTCGAGCGCATGCAGAATCGCCGCCTGCTCGAAGCGCTGGCCGAGCAGGGCGACGTGCACGAAGTACCGCGCAAGGTCGATCACTGGCTGTACTTTGCCGATGAAGCCTCGCGCACTGTCTGCCGCGACACGCTCATCGCCATCGAATTCGCGGTGGAAGACGAGACTTTGTCGGATGAGGCCGAAGATCCGTTGCCGTACGTGCTCGTGGTGTCACGCGTCGACCCGGTCGACGCGCACACCATCAACGGCATCACGCTGGAACTCGCGCGGCTCGCGGGCGAACACGGCGGCAGTTATGACGGCTGGGGAAGCGACGCGATGAAAGAAGAGACGCTGCAGTAGTCAGCGGCGCGCGCCGACGATTACATCGATTTCGCGAACACCACGGTCAGATTGTTAGCCGGCATGCGCACCACCTGCTGACGTTGCAGGCCGTGCCCGGCCGCGATGCGCGTCACCTCCTCGAGATCGCGCAGGCCCCATTCGGGATTGCGACGCCTGAGCGAGGCGTCGAAGTCGAGATTGGACGGCACGGCCGTGCCGTTCTCGAGATAGGGGCCATACAGCACGAGCTTGCCGTGCGTGCGTAGATGCCGCGCCGCGCCGCGACACAGCGCATCGGTCGCGGTCCAGGGCGAGATGTGGATCATGTTGATGCACAGTACTGCGTCGATGTCTGCGGCCACGGGCCAGCGCGCGTCGTGCACGTCGAGCGCGATGGGAGTCGCAACGTTGGTCAACCCGGCTTCGCGAATGCGCGCCATCATGCTGTCGCGCGAGGCGGGATCGGGTTCGGTGGGCTGGAAGTCGAGCCCCGGCAGATGGCTCGCGAAGAAGCATACGTGCTGGCCGCTACCCGAGGCGATTTCGAGCACGTTGCCCGCGGCCGGCAGCACGGCTTCGAGCACGCTGAGAATCGGATCCTTGTTGCGTTCCGCGGCCGGGGAACTCAACAACTCGTTGGTCATGTCTGGCCGCGCTCGCTGCGGATGCGCCTGACCGTCATCCACATGAAGAGGGAGATCACGCTCAGCAGCACACCCATCATCACGGCCAGCCACCAGTGAAAGCGCCACGCCTCGACGAGCCCCCAGCCGACGCCGATCGGCGTCAAGACTAACAACATGGGTTTGGCGATGCGCATGGGATGGAGGAAGTGGTGCCACTCTCTTACAAGATGTACCTGGACAGATCCTCGTCTTTCGCAAGATTGCCGAGATGCTCTTCGACGTAGGCGGCGTCGATCTCGATCTTGCTGCCGCCATTCTCCGCGGCGTCGAACGACACGGTCTCGAGCAGGCGTTCCATCACGGTATGCAGCCGGCGCGCGCCGATGTTTTCGGTTTTCTCATTCACGCTGAAGGCAATCTCGGCGATGCGGCGGACGCCGTCCGCGGCGAACTTCACGTCCACCTGCTCGGTGCCCATCAATGCGCGGTACTGCGCGGTCAGCGACGCATCGGGCTCGGTGAGAATGCGCACGAAGTCATCCACTTTCAGCGAATCGAGCTCCACGCGAATCGGAAAACGGCCCTGCAGCTCCGGGATGAGATCCGAAGGCTTCGACATGTGGAACGCGCCCGAGGCGATGAACAACACGTGATCCGTCTTGATCACTCCGTACTTGGTCGACACGGTGCAACCCTCGACCAGCGGCAGCAGATCGCGCTGCACGCCTTCGCGCGACACATCCGCGCCGAGCGTTTCCTGGCGGCGCGCGATCTTGTCGATCTCGTCGATGAACACGATGCCGTTCTGCTCCGCGTTCGACAGCGCCTTCGCGCGCAGTTCTTCTTCATTGACGAGCTTGCCGGCTTCTTCCTCGACCAGCAGCTTGAGCGCTTCTTTGACCTTGAGCTTGCGCGGCTTGGTGCGGTTGCCGCCGAGATTCGCGAACATGCTCGACAGCTGTTCCTGCATCTCCTCCATCCCGGGCGGCGCCATGATCTGCACGCCGGGCGCAATCGCACGCAGGTCCAGTTCGATCTCGCGTTCGTTCAACGAGCCTTCGCGCAGCATCTTGCGGAATTTCTGGCGGGTCTCGGCATCGCGCGGTGAAGCTTCACCGTCGGTGGAGAAGCCCATCATCTTGGGCTGCGGCAACAGCGCATCGAGCAGGCGTTCCTCGGCCGCATCGCCGGCGCGATCGCGCACCTTGGCGGTCTCTTCTTCGCGCGCCATTTTGACCGCGACTTCGGCCAGGTCCTTGATGATGGAATCGACTTCACGACCCACGTAGCCGACTTCGGTGAACTTGGTGGCTTCCACCTTCACGAACGGCGCCTTCGCGAGCCGCGCGAGACGCCGCGCGATCTCGGTCTTGCCGCACCCCGTCGGGCCGATCATCAGAATGTTCTTGGGCGTGATCTCCTGGCGCAGCGGATCTTCGATCTGCATGCGGCGCCAGCGATTGCGCAGCGCGATGGCGACCGAGCGTTTGGCCGCGCCTTGTCCTACGATGTGCTTGTCCAATTCGGAAACGATCTGGCGCGGGGTCATGAGTTCAATTCCTCGATCACCAGGTTGCGATTGGTGTAGATGCAGATATCGGCGGCGATGTTGAGGGATTTCTCGACGATGCTGCGCGCGTCGAGATCGCTGTTCTCGAGGAGGGCGCGCGCCGCGGCCTGGGCGAATGGACCGCCGGAGCCGATGGCGACCACGTCGTGGTCGGGCTCGATGACATCGCCGTTGCCGGAGATCACGAACAGATTCTTCGTGTCACCGACCAACAACAACGCCTCGAGCCGTCGCAGGTAACGATCGCTGCGCCAGTCCTTGGCGAGTTCGATGGCCGCACGCGTGAGGTTGCCGAACTTGTCGAGTTTGCCTTCGAAGCGTTCGAACAGCGTGAAGGCGTCGGCCGTGCCGCCCGCGAATCCGCCGAGCACCTTGCCATTGCCGAGGGTGCGCACCTTGCGCGCGTTGCCCTTCATCACGGTGTTGCCGAGAGTGACCTGGCCGTCGCCGCCGATGGAGACGGCGCCGTTGCGCCGCACGGCCAGGATGGTGGTGCCGTGCGGATTGAAACTTTCGCTCATGAGAGCCCGAACCTTTAGACCTTAGGTCTTGCGTTTCGCCCGAGGGTGGGAAGCGTCGTAGGTGCGGGCCAGGTGGGCGAAATCAAGGTGAGTATAGATCTGCGTCGTGGAGATGTCGGCATGGCCGAGCAGCTCCTGCACACCGCGCAAATCCTTACTCGATTCAAGCAGATGCGTGGCGAAGGAATGACGGAAAAGGTGCGGATAGACGCGGCTCGGCAGGCCTTTGCGTTTGGCCCAGTAGGCAATGCGCAGCTGGATTGCGCGGTGCTTGAGGCGCGTGCCGTTCCGGCCCACGAACAGCGCGGCATCATCCACGGCGGCGATGGCGGCACGCTCGCGCAACCAGGCACGAATGGCGGTGTCGGCTTTGCGGCCCACGGGAACGATGCGGGTCTTCGACCCCTTGCCGAGCACGCGCACCGTGCGGTCCGCGAGGTCGATGTGCGTGAGGTCGAGCCCGACCAGTTCGGCGAGGCGCAGCCCCGATGAATAGAAGAGCTCCATGATGGCGCGGTCGCGCACCGCCAGGGCATCTTCGGCCGGAATGTCGAGCAGGTGGTTGAGCTGATCCGCGTCGAGGGTTCCCGGCAACCGTTTGCCCGCCTTCGGCGCGCGAATCTCCACCGCCGGATTGCTCTTCACCACGCCTTCGCGCACCAGGTAGTTGAAGAAGCCGCGCGTTGCGGAAAGGCGCCGCTGCACGCTGCGCGGGCTCAGGCCACCGGCGTGAGAACGCGCGGCGAACATGCGCACGTGCTGGCTGTCGATGCGCTGCCAGTCGTCGAGATTGCCGCGTTCGGCGAATTCCGCCAACGCACGCAGGTCGCGCGCGTAGTTGGTTGCGGTGTGTGGAGAGAGGCGCCGCTCGATGCCGAGATGCCTGAGGTAGCCGTCGACCAGCGAGCGATCGAGGGCCACGCGTCAGTTGCGCAGCAGAGAGTCGGTGATCAACTCACCCATTCTCTTCAGGAACTCCGTGCTCATGCCCGGATGGAAACGCTCGCGCTCGGCGCTGCCGAGAGCCAGCAGGCCCACCGCGCCCGCGTCACCCAGCGGCACCAGCGCCACCGAGCCGATGCTCGCGGCCTCGGGACCGAACAGGAAATCGCGCTGCGTGTCGCGCACCTGGCCGCAGCGCGGCTTGCCGGTGGCGAGCAGCGCTTCGAAGGTACGGATGTTGGCGTCGTCCGACGCGACCGCGCGCAGGAACGGCTCGTAGCTGCCGTTGCGCAGTGCTTCGATCGGCGCGGTCAGCAGCAGCACGGAATGAAACGCGTCGAAGTCTTCGCGCAGGGATGCTTCGAGCGAGGTGAGCGCGGCGACCGCGGATGGCGCTTTTAACAAACGCCGCGTGAAGCGGTGGATGCGCTCGGAGAGTTGATCGTTGGCACGCGCGACGCCGATGAATTCGGTGAGGCGGCGATCCGCGTCGTTTTTCTGTTCGCGCAGCACTTCCACCTGGCGCTCGACCAGCGAGACGGTGGAACCGCTGCGCATGTGCGGCAGGCGCATGCGCGCCAGCAGCGGCTGATGACGTTCGAAGAAATCGGGATTCAGACTGAGATAGCGCTCGATGCGCTCTTCATCCGTCTGACTTGCGGCCAAACCACGTGCGGTCTGCGTGCTCATGCTGTTCGGCTCTCCCATATAAGCCCCGAAACTCTATATCTCTACTCGGCCCGTGAAAGATACAGCGGTCGGGCCTTTCATCCAAATATGTTCGCCGGGTGCGGGGCAGGTGATCGTAAGGTTTCCACCGGGCAGGTCGACCCTGACAGTTGCATCCAGTCGTCCGTGCCGTCTGCCTACCGCGACAGCGGCGCAGGCACCGGTGCCGCAGGCCTGTGTTTCGCCCACGCCACGCTCAAACACGCGCAACCGGATGTGCGCGCGATCGACGATCTCCATGAATCCCACGTTCACTCGATTCGGGAATCGTGGGTGCCGTTCGATGGCGGGCCCCAGTCGATCCACCGGCGCGCTCGCAACCGAATTGACGGTGAGCACGGCATGCGGATTGCCCATGGACACCGCACCGATCTCGACCTCAGTGCCTGCCACCGCGAGCGGATAGACGTGTGCTTCGGCAGACGCATCGAACGGCAGGGATTTGGGGTCGAAGTTCGGCACACCCATGTCGACTGAAATGAGGTTGGCGTCGTGCACTCGCGCGCGGATGAGGCCGGCCGGGCTTTCGAGCACGATTTCTTCACCGGACAGAGCGGTGCCGTTGCGACGATGCAGGAACGAGGCGAGGCAGCGTACGCCGTTGCCGCACTGCTCCACCTCGCCGCCGTCGGCGTTGAAGATGCGGTAGTAAACCTGCGTGCCGGCGCGCCGCCGCGCCCCGACGTCTCGGTCCCGGCGGCGGCTCGAGCACCAGGGCCTGGTCGAAACCAATGCCCGTATGGCGTGCCGATAACGCCCGCCATTGTTCCGGTGTCGGCAGTTTTCCCGCGCGCGGCGCGTCGAAAACGATGAAATCGTTGCCGAGGCCGTGCATTTTCGTGAACTCGAGCTGCATGGCGCGAAGAATACCTTACGATTTGCCGTGATGCGCCTCGCTCCCTGGTTAGTCGCCGCGCTCGCGATCTTCGCGTTCTGGCGGCTGTATTCGACTCGCGACATTCATCACGGGCCGGGCGTGCTCGCGGCCGCCGATCCGGTCCAGCGGCAGATCGATTCGGCGCCCGTGATCGAACGCGGCGAATTTCGCCTGCGACCGCGCGCCGAGTTCGATGCCACGGTGCGCGTCCTGCATCGCGAGGATTATTCCCTGGGTGCATTGGCATCGCTGGTGCCGACGGACTTCGCCGTGGGCTGGGGTCGAATGTCCGACAGTTCCGTACTCGCGGGTATCGAGATCAGCCAGGCGAATCGCTTCTACTTCTGGCGCACGGCGAGCTGGCCGATCGAGCGCGAGGAAATAGAATCGCACTCGGCGAACTGGCACGTGATTCCCGCCAACGAGGCAGTGCGCGGAGTGCTGGCGCGACTGCGCGCGGGCAGCCTGGTCGAATTGCGCGGACGGCTGGTCGACATCGAGGGGACGGAAGGCGGCATGCCGACCTCGCTGTCGCGCAGCGACACGGGTCCCGGTGCCTGCGAGATACTGCTGGCCTCGTCAGCGCGCGTGCTGGAGTCCCATTGAGATGAATGCGAATTCTACAGTAGATAGGCTACAGGGCCTTGCCGTTCACGACGCCGTCGACGGCGACGCGCCCGTGCTGGCCGAGCTCGCCGCGCGCACCTTCTACGAGGCGTTCGCGGCGGACAACAACCCGGACGACATGCGCGCGCATCTCGAGAGCGCCTACACGCCGGTGCTGCAGCTGGCCGAGATCCGGAACCCGTCCATCGACACGCTGCTGGTACGCATCCACGGCGGCCCGCCGATTGCGTACGCGCAATTGCGCGCCGGACGCGTAGCGGACGGAGTGCCGGCCGAAGGCGGCGTCGAGTTGTGGCGCTTCTACGTGGACAAGGCGTACCACGGACTCGGGGTCGCTCACGGGCTGATGGCAGCCGCGAAACTGCGGGCGGGCCGTCGTTGCGCTGCGTCGCTGTGGCTCGGTGTGTGGGAACGCAATGCGCGCGCGCAGGCGTTCTACGGCAAGCATGGGTTCCGCAAGGTCGGCAAGCAGGTCTTCGTGGTCGGCAGCGATCCGCAGACCGACGACGTGCTGTTGTGCGCGCTATGACTCGTATCGAACACATCGGCCTGTGGGTGCGCGACCTCGATCCGGTCGCCGCCTTCTACGCAAAATACTTCGGGGCGCGCGTCGGCGCGCTGTACCAGAATCCGCGCAAGGGGTTCGCATCGCGTTTTCTCGAGTTCGACTCCGGCGCGCGCCTGGAAATCATGACGCGCACGGATTTGAGCGCGCGCAGCGATGTCGAGTTGTTAGGGCTGGCGCACGTGGCTGTCGCGGTAGGGCCCGAGGCGGCGGTCGATGCGCTCGCGGCGCGCTTCCGCGCAGACGGTGTCGCGGTGGACAGCGGTCCGCGCCGCACCGGCGACGGATATTACGAGTGCGTGGTGCGGGACCCCGAAGGCAATCGCGTGGAGATCGCGGCCGGATGAAGATCCTGCTGGCCTGTGTCGCGTTGATGCTCGCGACGTCGGCCGGGGCGCAAACGGCACCCAACGGGGACGCCTGGCCCCAACTCACACGCACTGCCAAACCGTGGACGCGCTGGTGGTGGCCCGGGAGCGCCGTCGATGCCGCTGGTTTGCGCGCGCAGCTGGAAGAGCTCGCGAAGGCCGGCATCGGTGGCGTCGAGATCACTCCTATCTACGGTGCCCGGGGCGCCGAGTCGCGCGACCTCGAATTCCTCTCGCCGCGCTGGATGGAGATGCTCGGGGTTGCAACCCGCGAAGGTGCACGCCTGGATCTCGGCGTCGACATGGCGACCGGCACGGGCTGGCCGTTCGGCGGACCCGGGGTAAGCGAGGGCGACGGCTCGAGAAGTATCGCCATCGTCGATGGCAAGCTCACCGGCGCGCCGACCGCGATGAAGGTGAAGCGCGCGGCTCCGGGTGCGGAGGGTCTCGTGCTCGATCCGTACTCGGTCGATGCACTGGGGCGCTACCTCGCGCGCTTCGACGCGGCGTTCACCAAACTGCCGGATGGCGCGGTGCGCAGCCAGTTCCACGACTCGTTCGAGTACTACAACGCGAGCTGGACACCCCGGTTCCTCGACGCGTTCCGTGAGCTCAACGGCTACGACCTGAATCCATTCGCCGCGCAGCTCATGGGCGACAAACCGCTCGACCCTGACTCGCTGTCACGGATCAAAGGCGACTACCGCCGTACCTTGTCGAAACTCCACCTCGACTACGTGCGCGCGTGGGCCGAGTGGTCGCACCGCCACGGTTCGCTCGCACGCAACCAGGCGCACGGCGCACCGGGCAATCTGCTCGACCTCTACGCGGCTGCCGACATTCCCGAGACCGAATCGTTCGGTTTCACGCCGCTGCCAATTCCGGGGCTGCGCGCCGCTCCAGACGAGGTGAATCCCGACGCGGATCCGCCGGTAAATCTGGTCGGGCGTTTCGCCTCCTCGGCCGCGCACGTGGCGGGGCGGCCGCTCGCGTCGAGTGAAACGCTGACGTGGCTGCGCGAGAACTTCCGCGAGGCACCGTGGGCCGCGAAGCCGCAGATCGACCGGCTGTTCGTCGCCGGCATCAATCATCTGTTTTGGCACGGCACCGTGTATTCGCCCGCGGAGGTGCCGTGGCCAGGCTGGTTCTTCTACGCGGCGACGCAGTTGAATCCCCAGAACCCGTTGTGGCGCGATTTCGCCGCGATGAATGACTATGTCGGCCGCGTACAGTCGATCCTGCAGGCAGGGCGGCCCGGCAACGATGTGCTGCTCTACTGGCCGTTCGACGATCTCGTCGACTCGCCGCAGGGCCTCATGCGCCAGCTGGGCGTGCACGAGAACGCGTGGCTGACCGAAACGGAATTCGGCCAGCTCGCGCGCTCGCTCATCGAAGCGGGCTACTCCGTGGACTTCATCTCCGATGCGCAGCTCGAGCGGCTGTCGACGCAACACGGAGTCTTCTTCGGCGCCCAGTCGGCCTGGATGGCGCTCATCGTGCCGAAGACTCGACGCATGTCGGTGGACACATTGTCGAGACTCGATCTGCTCGCGCGGCTTGGTGGCCAGGTGATGTTCACCGCGCTGCCCGAAGACGTGCCCGGTTACGCGCGGCTCGACGAGCGGCGAGCGACGCTCGCCAAACTACTGGAGTCGGCGTGGCTGCGGCGCTCGCTGGTCGCCGACGTTCCGGCGGCACTGCGCAAGCTCGGCGTGACCCCGGAACCCGCGGCTGCCGCGGGCCTGTCATTCGTGCGCCGCTTTCGCGACGGCGGCGGCGTCGACTATTTCTTCGCGAATCAGGCCGCGCAGGAGTTCGACGGCTGGCTCGGCCTGACGGTTCACGCGGCGAGCGCACTGCTGCTCGATCCGCTCACGGGCCGCGCGGGTCGCGGCGCCGTGCGGCCCGGCAAGCGCGGCGAGTCGTCGCACATCTATCTACAGCTCGCGCCCGGCGACGCGCTCATCGTGCGCACGTCGTTCAAGGAGCCGCAGCACCGCGACACGCCCGCCTGGACTTACCTGAAACGAGCCGGCGCGCCCAGCACGCTTGCCGGCGCCTGGAGCCTCGAGTTCGTCGCGGGTGGACCGTCGCTGCCCGCGCCCGCAAATCTTGAATCACTCGCCAGCTGGACCGGCTTGCCCGACCCGGCCGTGCAGGCATTCTCCGGCACGGCGCGCTATCGCATCACGTTCGACGCGCCGCGCGCCGGCGTCGAGCAATGGCTACTCGACTTGGGCGACGTGCGCGAGAGCGCGCGCGTGCGGCTCAATGGCAGGGATGTCGCCACCGCGTGGAGCTTGCCGTTCCGCGTGCGTCTTGGAGCATTGCAGCCGCGCGGCAACGTGCTCCAGATCGAAGTCACGAACCTGCCCGCGAACCGGGTACGCGATCTCGACCGGCGCAAGGCCGAGTGGAAGATCATGAAGGACATCAATCTCGCGTCGCTGCGTTACAAGCAATTCGACGCCTCGGGTTGGGAGCTTTCTCCCTCGGGTTTGCTGGGGCCGGTGAGCCTCGTGCCGCTGGCCGGATTCAAGCCGCGCTGAGCGCGGCGGCAACTCGCAGACGCGTTATGCCGTGTAGCTAGACTGACCCGAGCGACGAGCGTTCCTTGAACATGCAGCGGTTCATCACCGTGAAGATGCCGGCGGCGCGGGCCTTTTCGGCCGCCGCCTCGTCCACGACACCTTCCTGAAACCACAACGCGGGCACTTTCAGTCGAATGCCTTCGTCGACGATCGCGGCCACGTGCTCGGGCCGGCGGAACACATCGACGACGTCGACCGGACCCGCATTCTTAAGCGCCGACTCGAGGTCCGGCCAGGCGCGCTCGCCGAGGATTTCCTGGGCGGTGGGGTTCACCGGCACGATCCGGTAACCAAAGTTTTGCAGCGCACTCGCGACATTGTGGCTGGGCCGTCCGGGTGTTTCGGACAGGCCCAGGATTGCAATGCTCTTGATCCGGCGCAGGAATGCGTCGATCTGCGTTTTCGTGGGGTTCTCGAACATGAGCGGCCCTCGTGTTGTGCTAGCGTCCCGTCACTCAACCTGGGAAGGTCGTGAAGAGAACTGCCAATATAACGGACGCAGCCACCTGAGCGAAAAGCCACCGCAAGCGTTTCGCGTTCGCATCGAACCCGGCGGCGTGGAGATCCTCGTGTCGCCGGACGAGAACGTGCTGGCCGCGGCGCTCGCCGCCGGTATTCCGCTCGCGCACAGTTGTCGCGGCGGTCGGTGCGGCCGGTGCGCCTCGTGCAAGTCGAAGCTGCTGTCGGGCTCCATCGAATACCCGGCGGGAGCGCCGCCGCCGGGCATCACGCCCGCGGAAATCGCGCGCGGCGAAGTATTGCTGTGCCAGGCGCGGCCGCGCAGCGACCTGCGCATCGAGGCGTGGCGCCTGGCCGTGCGCACTGCCGCGGCCGCGAGCTGCGAGATACTCGCGATCGATGCGTTGCCGCTTGGCGCCCTGCGTCTGCGCGTGCGAATCCTCGCAGGCAGCGTCGCGGTGCGGCCGGGTCAGTTCGTCGACGTGCGCAATCACGCCGGCGACACCGAGCGCCTCGCGGTCACCGCCTGCGGTGCAGAAGAACTCGAGCTCGAAGCCGCGGACGACGGCAGCGTGCTGCGGCAGTGGTTAGGCGAGCACGCGGTGCCGGGTTTGTCGCTGCGCATCGCCGGTCCGTTCGATCGTCCGCGCGGAGACCAGGCCTCCTAGATCCGGAAGCGGTCCTTGAGATCGCCCGCCATGCGCCGGCTGACTTCCAGCGCGTCGGGAAAGCCGCGCAGGTGCACGAAATGCTGCCCGCTGGCGTCGCGTGCGATCCGCTCCAGGAACCGGGTATTGACCAGCGCATTGCGGTGAATGCGCACGAAACTCGCGGTGAATTCTTCTTCGAGCGCCTTGAGCGAGTCTTCGATGAGGTCCTCGCCCTTCAGGTGTTTCACGGTGGTGTATTTCTGATCCGCCTGGAAGCAAAGAACTTCCTCGATCGGGATCAGCTTGAGTCCATCGCGGCCGCGCACGCCGACGTGCGTGCGTTGGGCAGGCTTGTATTTCTGATCCGCCTGGAAGCAAAGGACTTCCTCGATCGGGATCAGCTTGAGTCCATCGCGGCCGCGCACGCCGACGTGCGTGCGTTGGGCAGGCTCGCGCGCCGCCAGTGCCACCTGCTGCATCTGCGGACGTGTGAGGCGCGCGGCCTTGGCGAGCGCCGCGCGCAGTTTCTCCGCGCGGATGGGCTTGAGCAGGTAGGCGATCGCCTCCGACTCGAAGGCCTGCAGCGCATATTCGTCGAAGGCGGTGGTGAAGATGACCGCCGGCGGTTGCTGGTGCGCGGCCAGGTGGCGCGCGACTTCGAGTCCGTCCACGCCCGGCATGCGCACGTCGAGCAGCACGATGTCAGGTTGCAGGCTCTCGACCAGCTGCAACGCCTGTTCGCCGTGGCCGGCCTCACCGATCACGTCGAATCCGTCGTTCTCCGCCAGCATCGAACGCAGGCGCTCGCGCGCCGGTGGTTCGTCGTCGACGATGAGCACGCGCATGTTCATTCGCTGCGCACGCCTTCCCCGGCGGAGAACGGAAAACGCAACGTCACGATGTATTCGTCGCCGAAACGCCCCGCCTTGACCGTGGCGCGCTCGCCGTACATGAGATCGAGGCGTTCCTTGATGTTCGCGAGCGCCAGCCGGTTGCCATCGCGCACGGTGAGATTCGCGAGCGGCACCGGGTTGCGTACGACAATGGTGATCATGCCCTTGTTGAATTCGCCGGTGACGGTGACCATGCCGCCTTCCGGGCGCGGCTCCACGCCGTGATAGATGGCGTTCTCGAGCAACGGCTGCAGCGTGAGCCCGGGCACCAGTGCATCGCTCGGCAGGGCATCGATCTTCCATTCGACCACCAGCCGGTCGCCGAGACGCAGCTGTTCCATGCGCTGGTAGGTGCGCGCGACGTCGATCTCCTCGGCCAGTGAAATCTGGTTACGCTTTTCGTTGAGATTGGCGCGGAACAACTCCGCGAGATCCAGCACGGCTTCCTCGGCGCGCGCCGGGTTGCTGCGGGTGAGGGCCGCTATGGTGTTCATGCTGTTGAAGAGGAAGTGCGGCCGGATGCGCGCCTGCAGTGCGTGCACGCGCGCCTTGGCCTGCAACTCGACGTTGTGCCGCCATTCGTGGATCACGTAGAAATAGCGCAGCGCGAGCGCCGTCACCACGAGAGTGATCAATACGTTGCGGACCATGAACGACCAGCGATCGTCGGTGATCATCGCGCTGTCGGCGAGCCAGCCGGCGTCGCCACCGAAAAAGTATGCGGCCGCGGAGATGACCGCGACCAGGGTCGCGGTGGTCGCGAGCACGATGGCCGAACCCTTGGCCAGCGTCTGCTGGTTCAGGTAGCCGCGCAGCAGGCACAGCAGTGCGGCGCCGAGCAGCCCGACCCACAACAGGAACATCGAAGTGCGACCGAGATCCGGCCAGAAGCCGAACGCCACCTGGGTACGCGCCAGCGACAGCACCAGCGCGGTCAGTTCGCAGATGATGACGATGGCGAGTACCGCACGCGCCTTGCAGAAGTCGGGTAGATAGAGCTGGCGGGTCCCCTCGACTTCGCGCGCGGGCGCGCTCATTTGTCGCGACGGGACGCGTTGTCGAACAACGCCTGCTTGAGGCGATGCGTCGCCGAGATGTCTTCGTCGCCGTAACCCTTTGCGATCAACTCGGCGTACTCGGCCAGCATCGAATCGACCACCGGCAGCGACACGCCGAAGCGCGCCGCCATGTCGCGGCAGATGCCGAGATCCTTGGCGTGCAGCTTGATGCGAAAACCTGCCGGATAACTGCCGCGCACCATGTTCGGTGCGCGATGCACGAAGTACCAGCTCGAGCCCGCACCGGCGCCGAGCGTCGACACCACGCGCTCGAGCGGCAGCCGATGCGCGCCGGCGAACGCCATGGCCTCGGCGCAGGCGCGGATGATGCCGGCGCACATGATCTGGTTCGTGGCCTTGGTGGCCTGGCCCGAGCCTGCCGGACCGAAGTGTTCGATCGTTTTGCCCATGGCCGCGAGGATGGGTTTGCTGGCCTCGAAGGCGGCGGGTTCACCGCCGCACATGATGGCGAGCGCGCCGTTCTTCGCGCCCTCGATGCCGCCACTGACCGGCGCATCCAGAAAACGCACCTCGCGCGCCGCGAGGAATGCTTCCGCCCAGCGCGCGGTGTCTGCGCTGACCGTGGAGCAGTCGATGACCAGCGTTCCTTTGGCAAGCCCGGGCGCCATCGCTTCGATGACGCTGCGCACATCGCCGTCCGCGGAAACGCAGATCACCACGGCGTTGAGCGTGCTCGCGAACTTGTCGAGGGAGGCCGGCGCCGGGCATCCGAGTTCGGCGACCAGGACCTGCGCCTTGTCGGCACTGCGATTCCAGACCGCGGCTAACAGCCCTGCCTTGTGAAGATTTTTCCTTGTGAAGATTTTTCGCCATGGGAGCGCCCATGGCACCGAGACCTGCAAAGCCGACGCGCAACATAGGCGCGGAACTCTATCAAAGACTGTGGCGGTTGCTTCAGCCCCGGGTCATCAGCCTTGGGGGCCGCAGATGGCTTCGACCTGCTTGGCTGCCTCGACCCGTTGCTGCGACAGCTGCGCATCGTCGAGATAGGTCCGCTTGCCGTCCTTGTCTACGTTGTACATGCGGCGCGACTGGATGGAGGTCTGGTAGTCGGCACGCGCCTTCTTGCAGCGCTCGACGCGAGTGGCTTCGAGATCCTTGGCGACCGTGGCGGCGATGCGCTGATTGCCCTGCGCGTCGGAGATGCGTTGATTGCTGTCGGTGAGCTGGCGATTGGCGGCGGCCTGTTGAGTGGCATACGCCTGCTGCGTGACTTCGGGAGGACGCTGCGTCCCGGTGGCGACACGCACGGCGCCGGGAAGCGGCTTGTCGGTGTAGAGCGTGTTGCCGCGCTCATCCACGTATTTGTAAACGTCGCCCGCCTGCGCTGCCGCGCAGATCAGAGCGCCCGCAATAGCGGCCAGAATTTTCGAGTGACGCATGCGCTTCCTCCGGTACCCGGATTATGCAGGGACTGGCGTATGAGAACCCTTGATCCCCATCACAGACAAGCCCCAGAACGGGGGCGAAATCGACAAAAGAAGGGGCCTCCCGGGGTTCGCCGACGAGCGGTGCGGCGTCCCGGGAGGCCCTGTTTCAAAAGGAGGTCCCCGGCGGGCCTTTGCAGGCCGGCCCGCCGGGGGGAAGCACTTCAGCCGTTGTAGGCGCGCTCGCCGTGCGAAACGGTGTCGAGGCCTTCGCGTTCCTGCTCTTCCGTCACGCGCAGGCCGATCGTCAGATCGATGAGCTTGAACGCAACCAGGGACACGATGCCCGACCAGAGCAGGGTCACGCCCACGCCCCACGCCTGTGAGACCACGTGAGTCGCGATGCTGTAATCGGCCGGGTTCGGGAAGGCATTGGCAACGTAGTCGTACACGTCGGTGCCGCCCAGGGCGGGCGAATTGAACACGCCCGTCAGGAGCGCGCCCACGATGCCGCCGACGCAGTGCACACCGAACACGTCGAGCGAGTCGTCGTAGCCCAGCATCCTCTTGAGTCCCGAGACCGCCCACAGGCAGATGAGCGCGGCGAGGACGCCGATCGCAATCGAGCCCATCGGACCCACCCAGCCGCAGGCCGGGGTGATCGCGACCAGGCCCGCGACCGCGCCGGAAGCGGCGCCGAGCATCGTGGGTGATCCCTTGATGACCCACTCACCGAACATCCAGGCGAGCGTAGCGGCGGCGGTGGCGAGCAGCGTGTTGGTGAACACCAGCGTCGCGAAGCCGTTCGCTTCGAGGTTGGAACCGACGTTGAAGCCGAACCAGCCCACCCACAGCAGCGCGGAGCCGATCATGACGTACGGTACGTTGTGTGGCGGTAACGCCGTTTGGCCGTAGCCGATGCGCTTGCCGATCAACATGCAGCCGACAAGACCTGCGATGCCAGCGTTGATGTGCACCACCGTACCGCCCGCGAAGTCCAACGCGCCCTTGTTGAACAGGAAGCCAGCGTTCACATTGGCAGCGGCCCCGGCTTCGGCAGTCGTGAACGCGTCCGGACCCGACCAGAACCACACCATGTGCGCGATCGGGTAGTAGGCGAAGGTCAGCCAGATGAGGATGAACACCAGCAGCGCGCTGAACTTGATGCGCTCGGCGAACGCGCCGACGATCAGCGCGGGCGTGATGGCCGCGAACGTCGACTGGAAACAGAAGAACCCGAGCTCGGGGATGTTGGTCGCCTTGCTGAACGTGCCGGTGAGCGAGTCGCCGGTCATGCCCTTCAGGAACAACTTGGTGAATCCGCCGAAGAACTGGTTGCTGCCTTCGCTGAACGCGACGCTGTAGCCGTAGATGGCAAACAGCAGCACGCCGACGCAGAAGACGATCATCACCTGCATGAGCAGTGACAGCACGTTCTTGCTGCGGACCATGCCGCCGTAGAACAGCGCCAGGCCCGGGATGGTCATGAGGATGACCAGCACGGTGCTCGTCATGAGCCAGGAAACGTCACCCTTGTTAGGCGGCGGCGGCGCATCCTGCGCGAACACCAAGGCCGGCAACATCATCAGCAGCGCCGCGCCGAGACCGCGCATCAGGCTGCTACCCTTCGTTCTCTTCTTATCTTGATGCATGTAAAAGCTCCTCAACGACATCTCAGGCTGCCGCCGCACCGGATTCACGGGTACGTATCCGCACCGCTTCACCGACTGGCGCCAGGAAAATCTTGCCGTCGCCGGTTTTTCCCGTGCGACACACATTGCTGATGGCTTCGACGACGGCCTCGGCGGAAGCGGCGTCGAGCACGATCTCCACGCGCAGCTTCGGCACGAATTCCACCTGATATTCGGAACCCTTGTAGTGCTCCGAATGCCCCCGCTGCCTGCCGTAACCCGTGACCTCGGTTACAGTGATCCCCTGCACGCCGAGGCGCGCGACGGCCATTTGCAGGTCGTCGAGCTTCCACGGGCGGATGATTGCAGTGATCATTTTCATCGCTTTGGCATCGTTATCCGATGGAGCGCGCCCTTCGGGCACGCGTATGCTCCCACTCAGCCTTTGTTCTTGGCCTGTGTTCGAAGTGCAGGTTCCATGCCAGCCCGGTGGGCCTCGAAGAGGGGGCCGCTGCGGCGCGAAAGAAGGCAGCCTTCTGGTGTCGACGCCCAAAATTGGGGCGATGGAAACTAGCGCGCGACAAAACGGGGCAGAGTGACGACAACTTGTTAGGAGAGCCGCCGGTGGAGATTCCCAGGGTCGAAGAACTGCTGCGCAGCCTGATGCAAGGACTCCCGCCGGGGCTCGCATCCGGTGCCAGCGGATTGCGCGAAGACCTCGAAAACAACTTCCGTGCCGTGCTGCGTGCCAACCTCGGCAAGCTCGATCTCGCCGGGCGCGACGAGTTCGATGCACAGCGCAAGGTCCTCGAGCGCACCCGCATGCGTCTCGAGGAGCTCGAAAAACGCGTCGCAGAGCTTGAAACATCGGGAAGCGCCGGCCGCTGATCCGGCGTTTTGCATAGCGCCTGCAAGGATGCGGGCGACTTGTCCAGGTTTGGCCCAAGGAGGGGTCATGGGAATCGCACGCGTGGCGAGCCGCGCGCAGCTCGGGCTTGCGGCTCCGCGAGTCACGGTCGAGGTGCACCTGGGCGGCGGACTGCCGACTTTCAATATCGTCGGATTGCCCGCGACGGCGGTCAGAGAAAGCAAAGATCGCGTGCGCGCGGCGCTCGCCAATTACGGCTTCGAGTTTCCCGCCGGGCGCATCACCGTCAATCTCTCGCCCGCCGACCTGCCCAAGGAAGGGTGCCGCTACGATTTGCCCATCGCTCTCGGCATCCTGCTGGCGTCGTCGCAGATCAAGTTCGCGCCAGCGCTGCTCGACGCCTGCGAGTTCTACGGCGAACTCGGGCTCGCCGGCGAGCTCAAGCCCATCAAGGGCGTGGTGCTGGCGGCCGCGCACGCAGTGCGCGAAGCGCGCAGTGTCGTCGTGCCCGCGGCAAACCTGCCCGAGGCGCGTCTCGCTGCGCCGTCCGCAAGTCATGGCGCCGCCAGTTTGTTAGGCGTGTGCGAGATGCTGGATCGCTGTGCGCCGCTCGCCGCGGTGACGCACGCCGCAGCCTCCAGCTTGCCGACGCCGGAGTGCCCGCCGGCGGACGCGTCGCTCGATCTCGCCGACGTGCGCGGCCAAGCGCAGCCGAAGCGCGCGTTGCTGATCGCGGCAGCCGGTGGCCATTCGCTGTTGTTGGTCGGTCCGCCCGGCACCGGCAAAAGCATGCTCGCGCAGCGCCTGCCGGGCCTCCTGCCAGGCCTCGACGCCGACGACGCACTCGACGTCGCTTCCATCGCCTCGGTGAGCGGTCGCGGCTTCGCGCCGTGCGATTACGGGCGCCGGCCATTTCGCGCGCCGCATCACAGCGCCTCGGCCAGCGCCATCATCGGCGGCGGCCCGCACGCGCGCCCCGGCGAAGTGAGCCTCGCGCATCGCGGCGTGCTGTTCCTCGACGAACTGCCCGAGTTCAATCGCAGCGTGCTCGAATCCCTGCGCGAACCGCTCGAGACGGGCGTCGTCGCCATTGCGCGCGCGGCTCTGCAGGTGGAGTACCCGGCGCGTTTTCAGTTGATCGCGGCCATGAACCCGTGTCCGTGCGGCTACCTCGGCGACGTGTCAGGCCGCTGCCGCTGCGCGCCGCCGGAGATTGCCCGCTATCGCGCGCGCATCTCCGGGCCGCTGCTCGATCGCATCGATCTGCGGGTCGAAGTGCCCGCCGTGCCGAGCGAAGAGTTATTAGGTGAAGGCGCCGTGCATGATGTCGCGAACGGCACCGCGCGGTGTGCACAGCGCGTGCGTGCCGCGCGCGAGCTGCAACAAGCCCGGATGGGCAAACTCAATGCCGACTTGAGCGGCAAGGAAATCCAGGAGGCTTGCGGGCTCGACCGCCATTGCCGCCGCCTGCTGGCGCAGGCACGCTCGAAGCTGCTGCTGTCGGCTCGCGGTATCCACCGTGTCCTGCGCGTCGCGCGCACCATTGCCGATCTCGAACAGACTGCGGAAATTCCTGCGCCGGAAAAACAAACGGGGCCGCGGATTCAATCCATCAGCCCCGTTCATCTCGCCGAGGCCCTGCAGCTGCGGCGCGCCGTCGAGTAGGTGCGACGCGTTACTTGTTCAGATCGACGATGTGATCGACGGCCTGCTTGATCAGATCGTCCGGCCAGTCGGCGCGGCCGCCCTTGGCGGGCATCACGCCGGTCTTGCCATTGAAGCCATGCAGCGCGTGGTTATAGAGCGTGTCTTTGCCCTGGGCGATGCGCGGTCCCCAAGCGGCCTTGTCGCCAATCTTCGGCGCGCCGGCGATGCCCGCGCCATGGCAGGCGACACAGGCGGTTTCGTAGGCGGCGGTGCCGTCCTTCGGCACGGCGGCGGCGGCAACCGGTGGGCCTGAACTTTCGATCTTCAGAGCCGAGTTGTCCTGCCCGGCGACGGCGACGCGGGCGGCGGGCTGCAAGCGCTCCTCCGTGCTGGAAATGAAGCGCGGATCGGTGGTGACCTGTTTGCCCTGGTGTTCAGCACCGACGTGGCGGGCAAAGGCGAACAGCCCCAGCGTAACGGCAAACAAGATGCCGAGTATGAGGCTGAAATTATTGAAGAAATGTGAGTCTTGTTTGCTCATGGGCGCGAAGTATATCTGTCGAAAGTCCGGGTAAGTAACTGGCGCGCCCGACTGGATTCGAACCAGCGACCTGCAGCTTCGGAGGCTGCCACTCTATCCAGCTGAGCTACGGGCGCGCGGAAGGTGCGGATTCTAGCCGTTCAGAGCCAGCCTTTCCGCTTGAAATAGACGAATGGGCCGATGGCCGAAAACAGCATCAGTCCCATGGCCGCCCAGAAACCCCACTCGTCGTGCAGCCACGGCATCTTGCTGAAGTTCATGCCGAAAACCGCGCCGATGACCGAGGGCGGCAGCAGGAATACCGTGACGACCGAAAAGATCTTGAGGATGTTGTTCTGATCGATGTTGATGAGGCCGAGGGTGGCGTCGAGGATGAACGACACCTTGGTCCCGAGGAACGAGGCGTGATCGCTCATGGCCAGCACGTCGCGCGACAGTGTCCGGTAACGCGCCCGCACTTCGTCGGACGTCGGCACCGAGGTGCTCTGCTGTACGAAGGTGAGCATGCGTCCCAGGCTCACGAGGCTCTCGCGCGCCTTGGAGATGAGCTCGCCGTTCTGGCCGAGCCGTTCGAGGATCTTGCGGAAATCGCGGAACGCACCGCGCTTGTTGCGCGAGGCAGCGAACACTTCAACTGATGCCGCATCGAGATCGGTGGCGACGCGCTCGATCACGTCGGCGACGCGGTTGATGACGGACTCCACCAGACCCGCGAGCACCGCGGGCGGGGAGGTGCAGGTACTTGGATGACGCTCGGCATAGGCGATGAAGCGCCGGAATGGCAGCGGATCCACGTAGCGATTGGTGACCAGCTTGGCCGCCGAGAGGATGAAGGTGATCTGCGTGCTCTCGGGCAGATCGCTGTCGAGCTTCGTGACCACCGTCGCGGTCATGTACAGCGCGCCGTCTTCCTCGTACAGGCGGTTCGACGCCTCGATCTCGCGCATCTCGTCGCGCGTGGGAACGTCGATGCTGAGAAAACTTTCGACCTGCTTCTCTTCGCTCGGCGTGGGCTCGAGCAGATCGAGCCAGATGGATTCACCGGGAATCGCTGCGCCGGCGCGCAGTTCGAAGCGGGCAAGTCCCTGGGGCTGTGCAACGAAGGCGCTCAGCATTGGTGTGCTGCTGTCAGCGAAGCGCCAGGGACAGTGCCAGCGGCGAGCCGCTAGCGCCCCTTCTCGCTGGCAGCCAGGTCGTTGATCAAGGTGAGCAACTGGCTCGGGCCACCCGCAGGACCCACTCCGGTGGAATACTTTCCGTTCACGATGATGAGCGGCACGCTTGCCACCGCGTATTGCTGGGTCAGCTGCTCGGCGCGCCGCACGTTGGTCTCGACCGACATCGAGTCGTAGGCGGCGTTGAAATCCTTTTCGGTAACGCCGTGATCCTTCAGGAATTCCAACTGCATCGCGCGGCCGTCTACGTCGCGCTGCGCCGCCAGCTGTTTGCCGCCGCGGTGAATGGCTTCGAAAATCTTCGCGTGCAGGTCGGGACGGCCGAGCGCCTGGATCGTGTAGTACAGCTTGGCATGCTGACGGTGCGTCGGACCCCAGACGACCGGGATACGCACGAATTCGATGAACGCGGGTTTGCTCGCCTTCCAGGTTTCGAGCGCCGGGTCGAGCGCATAACAGTGACCGCAGCCATACCAGAAGACTTCGTCGACTTCGACCTTGCCCGCGCCGACGTCCGGCGGCTGCGGCTGTACCAGCAGCGTGTAGTTAGTCCCGGCGCGCCAGTCGCCGATCGCCGCGGGTTCGGCGGCGCGCGCGCAGGCTTGCAGGGAAAGTACGCCGGCGAGCGCGCTCGCGAGAATGTACGCTCGAGTCATCGTCGAAGCTCCGGGCGGAGGGTAGTTAGCGCAGCCCCTGCAGGTACCCCCTGCAGGTACGACGCCAGGTTGCGGATGTCTTCCGGCGTCAGCCGCGCGGCGATGGTCGTCATCATCACGCTGTTGCGTGTCTGACTGACCTTCGCCGGGTCGGTGGCGTCACGGTACCGGTTCTGTGTCAGGTAATCCTGAAGCTGTTTCACGGTGTAGACCGAATGCTGCGCGCGAAGTGCCGGATAACCCGAACCCGCATTACCCAGTCCCGCCGGACCATGGCAAGACGTGCACGCGGGGATGCTGCGGGCCGCATCTCCGGATCTGTACAGCGCTTCGCCCGCCTTCCAGTACGACGGATCGGCTTCGAGGCCGCTCGGAGTCTGTGCCGAGTAGAACGCAGCAAGGTCGGCCACGTCCTGGTCAGTGAGCGGCTCGACGATCGGCTGCATGATCGGGTTGTTGCGCTTCTTTGCCTTGAACATCGCGAGCTGCTCGCGGATGTACACGGCGTTTTGCCCGGCCAGCACCGGCCACTCCGGATTCGTGCTGTTGCCGTTGAGGCCATGGCACGCCGTGCAGACCGCGGCCTTTGTGGACCCGGCCTCGGCCGAACCCTTTGGCGCCTCTTCGGCAGCGGCAACGCTGGCGAACCCCAACGCTGCGCAAATCAATGCGGTGACTACGCTCAAGGAAAATCTGCTCTCAATCATGGTCTTGCGGGCTCCCTGAAAGGCCGCGAATTGTACACTAGCGTTTGTCGCCTGAAGCGTAGCGTAGCCCCATGAGCCAGTTCCCGAACGTTCGCTTCCTGCTGTCGGCGGCGAGTGAAGAGCAGTTTCCGCATGATAGCGGCGCCGAAGTCGCATTCGCGGGGCGATCCAATTCCGGCAAATCGAGCGCGATCAACGCGATCATGGTCCGCAACGGATTGGCGCGGGCGAGCAAGACTCCGGGCCGCACGCGATTGCTGAATTTTTTCGAGGTCGAAGAAGGTCGGCGCATTCTCGATCTGCCTGGCTACGGTTATGCCGAAGCCAGTCCGGTCGAAAAGGCACAGTGGATCGGGCTCATCGAACGACTGCCGGCGCGGGGCTGCATCCGCGGCCTCTTTCTCATCGTCGATATTCGCCGCGGCTTGAAGGAGGGGGATGAGCAATTGCTGGATTGGGCTCATGCCTCGGACTGGGCCGTCCACGTGCTGCTCACGAAGGCAGACAAGCTCAACCAGCGCGAACGTGCAGCAACCCTCAAGGACACCGAGGACCGGATTGCGGACGGAATGACCGCGCAGGTTTTTTCAGCGACGGACAAGATTGGCGTGCCGGCGGCGCAGAAACGTCTCGAGCAAATGCTTCGCCAGCCGGCCGACGGGGCCCCATAAAAAGAAAGCCCCGGTGGTAAACCACCGGGGCCAGACTAACCCGGCACAGGTCTCGTGAACCGGGCTACACGCTCAGGGAGGGAAGCGTGGAGCGGTTTTACCCGCTCAGGTAATGAGACACGCGACCCTCCGGAAAGGTTCCAAACTTTTTAAAAAAGTAGTACCGGAAAATCATGTGGTTACGATGCCACCTGTGGTACGAACGCTACAGAAAGGTATAGGTGGCGCTAAGGGAAAGAGTGTTGACGTCGGTCTCGAAATCTCCGCCGATCGTGAATTTCTCGTATTCAGCGCGTACGCCCAAGCTTCCGAAATGGACTCCGACGCCCACGCCGTAGGTGAACTCGTTGCCCTCATCGGAAGCGTCGAGACCGCCCAGGCTGGCATCGACATTCCAGCGCGCAAGGCCGGCGCGCGCATAGAAGTCGACCACCTGGAATTCCTTGAGTAACAGCACCGACGCCGTAATCGCATTCGAGTCGATCGAGGCCCCGCCTTCGGACTCACTGCCAAGATCGATGTAGTTCGCCTCGACTGCCAGCCAGTCGAGCGGGCGGAACCCGGCGATGACCTTGAAACTGTTGTCGTCGA
>Ga0193752_1000408_pt1 | contig 42246 bp, 50 predicted proteins | sample H1c1metaG_FD_144924 | JGI IMG/M metagenome (GOLD analysis project Ga0193752, IMG submission 144924) | Soil microbial communities from a riparian zone of the East river system, Colorado, United States - H1c1 | ecosystem: Environmental > Terrestrial > Soil > Riparian zone | place: USA: East River...
CGAGATGACCGTGTTCCTGCCGCCTTCGGCGACGCCGGCGCAGCGCCTGCTCCTCGGCCAGCTGCGCGAGGGGGTGGCCTCGCGCATGATGCTGATCGAGGTGCGCGGCGGCGCGACGCCGGACCTCGCGCGCACCAGCCGGGACCTGGCGCGGCGCCTGCGCGACAGCGGCCTGTTCTCGTCGGTGAACAACGGCGATCTCGCCGCGCTCGCGGCGGAGCGCGAGCTGATCCTCGCCCACCGCTACCTGCTCAGTCCCACGGTCGAAGCCGGCCGTTTCTCGGCCAAGGGCCTCGAAACCGCCCTGCAGGAAAGCCTCGAGGCGCTGGCCTCGCCCGCCGGCGCCCTGCTGCAAGCCGCCATTCCACTCGACCCGACCGGCGAGCTGCGGGAGCTGGCGCGCCTGCTGGTGCCCGGCGAAGGGCCGCAAGTGCGCCATGGCGTCTGGTTCAGCCGCGACGGCGCCGCGGTGCTGCTGGTCGCCGAAACCCGCGGCGCGGGTTTCGACGTCGACGCCCAGGCGCGCGCGACGGCCACGGTGCGGCAGGCCTTCGGCGCAGATGCGCTCGCCTGCTGCGGCGCGATCGCACTCGCCGGCCCGGGCGTATTCGCCGCGCAGATGCGCGAGACGATCGAGACAGAATCCTGGCGCCTGTCGCTCGCCGCCACGGCGCTGGTGCTCCTCATCCTCGCCGCCGCCTATCGCTCGGTCGCCGCAGTCGCGGTCTGCGCGCTGCCGGCAGCCACCGGCCTGGTCGTCGGCATCGCCGCGGTGGCGCTCGGCTTCGGCGCGATACACGGCATCACGCTCGCCTTCGGCGCCACGCTGATCGGCGAGAGCGTCGACTACCCGAGCTATCTCTTCAACAACGCCGCCCCGGGCGAGCCGCTCGAGCGCACCATCGCCCGCGTCGGCCCGACGCTGCGCATCGCTGTGCTGACCACGGTGTGCGGCGCGCTGGCGATGGCGCTCTCCAGCTTCGCCGGCCTGGCCCAGCTCGGCGTGCTGACCATCGCCGGCGCGCTGGCGGGCGGCCTGGCCACCGCCTGGCTGCTGCCGGCGGTGGTGCCGCCGAGCGCGATCCGGCTGAAGAGCCCTGGGCTGCCGCGGCTCCTGCCGCCCATGCCGCGCGCCGCCGCCTGGATTGCCGCCGTGCTAGTGGCCGCGGCCCTCGCCTTTATCGCCGCGCGCCACGACCGGCTGTGGGACGAGGACCTCGCCAACCTGACCCCGATACCCGAGGCCGCCAAGGCGCTCGACCAGCAGCTGCGCGCGGAGCTCGGCGCACCGGACCTTCGCTACCTGCTGGTGGCGCGCGCAGATGGGAAAAAAGAAGCAGGACGCGAGGCCGCGCTGCAGAAGAGCGAGGCTGCCGAAGCCTGGCTGCGGCAGCAGGTGGAGTCCGGAGCCCTCGCTGGATTCGACCTGCCGTCGCGCTACCTGCCGAGCCGCAAAACGCAAGAGGCGCGACGTGCCGCGCTGCCCGACGCCGCGACCCTCGAGCGCAACCTGCGCGCCGCGGCGGCGCGCTCGCCATTCCGCGAGGGAACCTTCGCGCCGTTCCTGCGCGACGTGGCGCGCGCGCGCGCCGGCGGCCTGCTCGAGCCCGAGGCGCTGCGCGGCACCGCGCTCGGCCTGAAGCTGTCGGCGCTGCTCGTCGAGGACGGCGAAGGGTGGGCCGCGCTCGCGCCACTGCGCGGCGTGCGCGACGCCGCGCGCCTCGCCGGCGACGCCACGGCCGCCGGCTTCGAGCTGCTCGATCTCAAGCTGGAATCCAACCGCCTGGTGAGCGGCTACCGCAACGAGTCGCTGCGCCTGTTCGCGCTCGGGCTCGCCTGCATCGCGGTGCTCCTCGCGCTCGGCCTGCGCAGTGCTGCCCGCGCCGCGCGCGTATTCCTGCCGGTGGCAGGCGCGGCGATCCTGACCGTCGCCGTACTGCTGCTCGCCGGGCGCGCGCTGTCGCTGTTCAACCTGGTGGCGCTGCTCCTCGTCGTCGGCATCGGCCTCAACTACGCGCTGTTCTTCGAGCGGCCGCAGGCCGAAGGCGACGAGCGCTCGCGCACGCGCCTGGCGGTCGTGGTGTGCGCCGCGACCACGCTCGCGGTGTTCGGTTGCCTGATGCTGTCGCAAACGCCGGTGCTGCGCGCGATCGGCGAGACGGTGTTCGTCGGCTGCCTGCTGGCCGCGGCGCTCTCGGCGGCGTTTGCCGCTCGCTATACTCGGAGCGCATGACACCGCTCGCCGTCACCGCCTTCTCGCTCGCCAGCCCGCTCGGCAGCGGCACCGCCGCCACACTCGGCGCGCTGCGCGCTCGCCGCGGCGGCCTGCGGCCGAACGACCTGGAAGGCGCGCCGCTGGAGACCTGGATCGGTCGAGTCGCCGGCGTCGAGCAAACGCCGATCGGCGGCGATCTGGCCGCCTTCGACTGCCGCAACAACCGCCTCGCCGAGCTCGGCCTGCGCGCCGACGGCTTCGAGGACGCGGTCGCGCGCGCGCGTGGCCGCTACGGCGCGCGGCGCATCGCGCTTTTCCTCGGCACGACCACCGCGGGCATCGCCGAGACCGAGAAGGCGTTCGCGCAGCGCGGCGCCGATGGCGCGCTGCCGGGCTGGTTCCGCTACCGCGAGACGCACAATCTCTTCTCCCTGTGCGACTACGTGCAGCGGCGCCTGGGCCTGGCCGGACCCGCCGCGACGGTCTCCACCGCCTGCTCCTCGAGCGCCAAGGTGTTCGCCAGCGCGCACCGGCTGATCGAGGCGGGCTTCGCCGACGCCGCGGTGGTCGGCGGGGTCGACAGCCTGTGCCTGATGACGCTGTACGGCTTCCGCTCGCTCGAGCTGCTCTCCAGCACGCCCTGCCGGCCCTGCGACGCGGCGCGCGACGGCCTGTCGATCGGCGAGGCGGCGGGCTTCGCCCTGCTCGAGCGGCCGCGGCCGGGCGAGCGCTCGCTGGCCCTGCTCGGCTACGGCGAGAGCTCCGACGCGTATCACATGGCCTCGCCGCATCCGGAGGGCGCGGGCGCGGCGGACGCGATGCGCTCGGCGCTCGAGCGCGCCGGCGTAGAGCCGGCGCAGGTCGGCTACGTCAACCTGCACGGCACCGGCACGCCGTCGAACGATAGCGCCGAGGACGCCGCCGTGTTCGGCCTGTTCGGCGACGCCGTGCCCTGCAGCTCGACCAAGGGCTGGACCGGGCACACGCTCGGCGCGGCCGGCATCGTCGAGGCGGTGATCTCCCTGCTCTGCGTGCGCGAGGGCTTCATCCCCGGCAGCCTGAACGTCGCCAGCCTGGATCCCGCGCTGAAGAGCCGCGTCGCCGTCGCGCCGCAGGAGCTACCGCTCAAGCGCGTGCTGTCCAACTCGTTCGGCTTCGGCGGCAACAACTGCAGCCTCCTGCTCGGGACGCTCGCTTGATCGACGTCTCCGTGCGCGGCGTCGGCCTGCTCGCCCCCGGCCTGGCGGGATGGGCCGCGGCGCGGCGCGTGCTGGCCGGCGAGCAGCCCTACCGCTACGAGGTCCTCCCCGAGCCCAAGCCCGACGCGCTGCCGCCGAACGAGCGCCGCCGCGGCGCGCGCACCGTGCGCTGGGCGATCGCCGCCGCGCAGGAGGCGCTCGCCGGCAGCGGCATCGCCGCCGCCGACGCCGCGCCGGTGTGCGCCTCCAGCTCGGGCGACGGCGAGATCCTGGCGCAGATCATGAGCGCTCTGGCGCAGCCGGCGCGCGAGGTGTCGCCGACGCGCTTCCACAACTCGGTGCACAACGCGGCCGCAGGCTACTGGAGCATCGCCTGCGGCTCGCGGCGCGGCGCGGTGACCCTGTGCGCGTACGACGCATCCTTCGGCGCCGCGCTGCTCGAAGCCGCCGCGCTGATCCATGCCGGCGAGAGCACGGTGTTGCTGCTCGTTTACGACCTGCCGTATCCGGCGCCGCTGCTCGCCGTGCGGCCGATCCGCGAGCCGCTCGCGCTCGCGCTCGCGCTGTGCGGCGAGGCGCGCGCCCCCACGCTCGCCCGATGGCGTATCGGGCCTGCGCCGGGACCTGCGACAATCGCGCCGATGCCCATAAGCGAGCTGGCCTCCAATCCGGCGGCGCAGGCGCTGCCGCTGCTCGCCGCGCTCGCCCGCAACGAGTCCGCCTCGCTGCACGTCGCCCTGGCGGGCGGCTGCACGCTGGCGATCGAGGCGCGGCCATGACGCTCGACCACGCCGCGATCCGGCGCCTGGTGCCGCACGCCGGCGCCATGTGCCTGCTGCACGAGGTGCTGCAGGCCGACGCCGACAGCATCCGCGTGCGCGCCGTCAGCCATCGCGACCCGGCCAACCCGCTGCGCGAAGGCGGCGTGCTGCCGGCGCTGTGCGGCGTCGAGTACGCGGCCCAGGCAATGGCGGTTCATGGATCGATTCACAATAAAAATAGAATCCGCTCGGGCATGCTGGCGGCCCTGCGCGACGTCGAGCTGGCGGTCGAGCGCCTCGACGACATCGCGGAAGACCTGGTGATCGAGGCGCACTGCCTGCTGAACGAAAGCGGCCGGCTCCTCTATCGGTTCGAGGTCAGGGCGAACAATCGCGAGCTCCTGCAGGGCCGCGCCACCGTGGTGACGGCATGAAAAGAGCGCTGATCACCGGCGGCAGCGGAGCTCTCGGGGCGGAGATCTGCCGCTCGCTCGCCCGGGCCGGGATGCACGTCGTGGTGCACGCCCACGGCAACGCGGCGCGCGCCGAGGCGCTCAGCGCCGAGCTGCGCGCCGCCGGCGGCCATTCGGAGGTCGTGGTATTCGACGTGCGCGACTCGGCCGCATGCGCGCGGGGGCTCGAGGTCTTGCTGCAGGGCGGCGCCCTCCAGGTGCTGGTGCACAACGCCGGCATCACCGCCGACGCGCCGATGGCCGGCATGAGCGCCGAGCAATGGTCGAGCGTGATCGACGTCTCCCTCAACGGCTTTTTCAACGTGGCGAAGCCGCTGCTTCTTCCGATGCTGCGCACCCGCTGGGGCCGCGTGGTCGCCATCTCCTCGGTCGCCGGCATCACGGGCAACCGCGGCCAGGCCAACTACGCCGCGGCCAAGGCAGGATTGCACGGCGCGGTGAAATCTCTTGCCATCGAGCTGGCCAGCCGCGGCGTCACCGCGAACGCCGTGGCGCCGGGTATCATCGACTCCCCCATGAGCAACGATGTTTTCAGCGCCGAGGACGTCGCCCGCATGGTGCCGATGAAGCGCGCCGGCACGCCGCGCGAGGTGGCCGCGGTGGTCGGCTTCCTGTGCTCGGAGGAGGCGGCCTACGTCTCGGGGCAGGTCATCGCGGTGGACGGAGCCATGGCATGAGCGTGGTGGTCGCCGTCATCCCGGCCTACGGCGAGGCCGCCACCGTGCGCGGCGTCGTCGAGCGCACGCTGGCGCAGCTCGAGCGCGTGATCGTGGTCGACGACGGCTCGAGCGACGGCACGGCGGCGGCGCTAGAGGGCCTGCCGGTGACGCTGATCCGCAACCCGCGCAACCTCGGCAAGACGGCCAGCCTGTGGCGGGGCATCGCGATCGCCCTCGCCGAGAACGCCGACGCGGTGGTCACGCTCGACGCCGACGGCCAGCACCGGCCCGAGGACATCGCGCGGCTGCTGGAGGAGCACCGCCGCGACCGCGAAGCGCTGGTGGTCGGCGCGCGCCTGCACGACCGGTCGCGCATTCCTGCGCAGCGCTATCTCGCCAACCGCTTCGGCAACTTCCTGGTCGCCTGGGCCGCCGGCCAGCGCGTCGAGGACAGCCAGTCGGGCTTCCGCCTCTACCCGGCGCGGCTGCTGCGCGCGCTGCCGCAGCAGCCGGAGCACCGGGCGAGCTTCGTCTTCGAGAGCGAGACCCTGATCGAGGCCGGGCGGCGCGGCGTGCGCCTCGCCTGGGTGCCGATCCCGGCCATCTACGAGCCGCGCGCGCGCCCCAGCCACTTTCGCCCGGTGGTCGACTTTCTGCTGATCGGGCGCATGATCACGTGGAAGCTGATCACTCGCGGCTTCTACCTGCGCGGCTTGCTGCGGTCCTTGCGCGGCGCGTAGGGATTGCGGCCGGTGCGGAACTCGATGCGCATCGGCGTGCCGACCAGCTCGAACTTGTCGCGGAAGAAACCTTCCAGGTAGCGCTTGTAGGAGTCCGGCACGCGCTCGAGCGCGTTGCCGTGGATGATGACCCGCGGCGGGTTCATGCCGCCCTGGTGCGCGTAGCGCAGCTTCGGCCGCACCAGCCCGCTCTTGGGCGGCGCCTGGCGCTCGATCGCCGCGATCAGCGCGCGCGTCAGCTTGGGCGTGGTCAGCTTGGCCATCGCCGCGCCAAAGGCGGCGTCGACCGAGCGCATCAGCCCCGCCAGTCCCTTGCCTTCCTTTGCCGAAATGTTGTGCACCTCGGCGAAATTGAGGAAGCCGAGCTTCCAGGCAACTTCGCTTTTTACCTTCTCCCGCGCGTCCTTCCCCGCGGCGTCCCATTTGTTCACCGCCAGCACCACCGCGCGGCCGCGCTCGAGGATGTAGCCGGCGACGTGCGCGTCCTGCTCGGTGACCCCTTCGGCTGCGTCGAGCACCAGCACGGCGACGTTGGCCGCCTCGATCGCCTGCAGCGCCTTGACGATGGAGAAGTACTCGGCGCCCTCGCCGGTCCTGCCGCGCCGGCGCAGGCCGGCGGTGTCGATCAGCGTGTAGCGCCGGCCGGCGCGCTCGAACGGCACCTCGATCGGGTCGCGCGTGGTGCCCGGCTGGTCGAAGGCGATGACGCGCTCCTCGCCCACCAGCGAATTGACCAGCGTGGATTTGCCGACGTTCGGCCGCCCGACGATGGCGACGCGCGGGTGGCCATGCTCCTCTTCCTTGGTCTCTTCCTCTTCGGGGAAATCCTCGAGAACCAGGTCGATCAGTTCCGAGACGCCTTCGCCGTGAGAGGCCGAGATCGCGCGCGGCTCGCCCAGCCCGAGCTCGTGGAACTCGGCTACCGCGCTGTCGGATTGCATGCCTTCGGTCTTGTTGACCGCCAGATGCAGCCGCGAGTGAGTCTTACTGAGTGCCTTGCGCAGGTTACCGGCGATCTTGCGATCGCCCGGCGTGAGGCCGGCGCGCCCGTCGACGACGAAGATCACCGCGTCGGATTCGGCGATCGCCTGCTCGGCCTGGCGCGCCATCTCGACATAGACGCCCTCGGCGGCCGGCTCGAGGCCGCCGGTATCGATGACCAGGTAGGGGCGGCCGCCCAGGCGGCCGTCACCGTAGTGGCGGTCGCGCGTCACCCCGGGCAGGTCGTGCACGATGGCGTCGCGGCTGCGCGTCAGCCGGTTGAAGAGGGTCGACTTGCCGACGTTGGGCCGCCCGACCAGGGCGATGACCGGCTTCACGGTGAAAGGGCGTACAGGCCACCGTTTTGCGTCTGCACCAGCAACCCGGAGGAAAGCACCAGCGGCGCGGCGCGCACCGCGCCGCCGCTGGCGGAGAAACGGCCGACGAAATTCCCCGAGTCGCGGGCGAGGAAATGGATCTCGCCCTCGAAGTCGCCCACCGCCACCAGCGCGCCGGTGACGCGCGGCAGGGACAGCTGGCGGTTGGCGAGCTTTTCCTGCTTCCACACCGATGCGCCGTTGCTGCGGTCGAAGGCGTGCACCGTGCCGCGGTCGTCGGCGACGAATGCATAGCGCGCATCGACGCTGACTCCGGTGACCGAGGACAGCTCGCGCGCCCAGATCGTCTTGCCGCTGTCCGCCTCGAAGCAGGCGACCCGCCCCTGGTAGGTGGCGGCGCAGACCTCGCGCCCCTGCAGCGCCGGCTCGCCGACCACGTCGGTCACGCGCTCGAGCTCGTTGGCGCCCTTCGGCACCGCCACGGTGGTTTCCCAGCGCTGCGCGCCGTTGGACAGCGCGACTGCGACCAGCTTGCCGCCGCTGAAGCCGGCGTAGGCGGTTTCGCCGACGATCGAGACGCCGGTCGAGACGCGCAGGATGAGCGAGCCCGGGGAGCGCTGGTAGACCCAGCGGCGCTTGCCGTCCTCGGCGTCGAAACCGAAGATGCGGCTGTCGATCGTGCGCACCAGCACCATGCCGGCGCCCACGGTCGGCGGCGTGAGGACTTCGCTCGAGGCGCGCGCCCGCCAGCGCACCTTGCCGGTGTCGGCGTCCAGCGCGATCACCTCGCCCTCCTCGGTCGCCACCGCCACCGTGCGCGCATCGGCGCCGACGCCTCCGGAGAGCTGCCGCTCGGCGTCGATGCGCCAGCGCCGGGCGCCGGTGGCCGGGTCCAGGCGCGCCACGCTGCCGTCGCGCGCGGCGACGTAGATCGCCTCGCCGGTCAGCGCCGGGAAGAAGGTGAAGTTGCCGCCGCTGCCGGCGTCGGCCGACCAGAGCACGCGGATCGCCTTGGCGCCGGGGAGATCGGGCAGCGGCGCCGGCTTCGGGCCGCCGGGGCCGGCGCAGGCGGCGAGCGCCAGCGCCGCCGCCGCGGCGGCCAGCCTGAGCGTCATGCTCAACTGCCGAGCGCGTCGAGGCGCATGCGCACGCTCTCGCGGAACTGCGCGTCCTGCGACCCGGCTTTCTCGAGCGCCGCCTTGTAGGCCGTCCTGGCTTCGGCCGGCTGCCCCTTGGCGACCAGGATGTCGCCCTTCAGCGCGGCGTATTGCGTCTCGTAGGCGGCCGCGTGCGGCGCCTCGAGCTGCTTGAGCGCCTCGTCGTAGGCCTTCTCGTCGAGCAGCACCGCGGCCAGGCGCAGGCGCGCCAGCTCGCGCAGATCGTCCGACGCCGAGCGATCGATGACCCATTGCAGCTGCGCCTTCGCGTTCTTCAGGTCGTTGCGGTCGTAGTAGAAGCGCGCCGCGACGAGCGCGCCCATCGGGGCGTACAGGGTGCGCGCGTAGCTCTCGACCAGCGCGCCGCCGGCGTCGCGCAGCGCCTTCGTGTCGCCCGCCTGCGCCGCCTTGCCCAGCGTCTCGTACAAGCTGGCGGCCTGCCCCGCCTGGTTCCCCTGGTAGACGTTCCAGTAGCGCCAGCCCGCAAAGCCGAGCATCGCCGCCACGATCACGCCGATCACCAGGTTGCCGTGCGCCTTCCACCAGGATTTCAGCTCGGCTAGTTGTTCCTGCTCTTCTAGATCCAGTGCCATTAAGCCCTCAACATGTTCTTCACGGTATCGACCAGCCCGTCCTCGGGGCAATTCGTCGAGCTCTTGGTTGCCATGTCCTTCACCTGCAGCATGCCCTGCTCGAACTCCCTGCTGCCGGCCACCAGCGCGACGCGAAAGCCTTTCTTCTCCGCATACGAGAGCTGCTCTCCGAGCTTCGCGCTCTCCAGATAGACCTCGGTATTGATCCGCTCGCCGCGCAGCCTCGTCGCCCAGGACAGATAGCGGCTGAGGAACTGCTGGTCCATGGTGGTGACGAGGACCTGGGCCGGCGTTCTCGCCGGCGCCTTGAGCAGGTTCATCTCCTTCAGCTTGGCGAAAAGCCGCGACAGTCCGATGGAGATCCCCACCCCCGGCAGCTTGGTGTTCGTAAAGTAGCTCGCCAGATCGTCGTACCGCCCGCCGGAGCAGATACTACCCAATTCGGGGTGCTCACTCAGCGACGTCTCGTAAATGGTTCCGGTGTAGTAGTCCAGACCCCTGACCACGCCGAGGTCGACGCGGAACGCCGAATCGGGGACACCGAAGTCGCGGATGGCGCCCACGATGAACTCCAGCTCCTTCAGTCCTTGCTCGAATACTTCGCTCCGCACGCTGTTCAGCTGGCGCAGTTGCCTGAGGGTATCGTCGGTCTCGCGCTTGTCCGACAGAAGGCCGTGGAGATCGTTGGCGGCGCCGCCGTCGACGCCTTCCCGCGCCAGCTCGCTCAGGATGGCCGCCTTGTCGACCTTCTCGATCTTGTCGAGTATCCGCAATACCGCCGCGGACCGCTCCTCCGGGATGGCGAAATTCTGCAGCAGGCCCCTCAGGATCTTCCGGTTGTTGATGCGGATGCGGAAGCTGCCGATGTTCATCTTCGTGAACAGGCTGTAGATGACGCTGGGTATCTCGGCTTCAGCAAGGCTGCTGAGCTTGCCCTTGCCGATGATGTCGATGTCGCACTGGTAGAACTCGCGGAAACGGCCCTTGTTGGCCTGCGGGTTCTCCCCCCGCCAGACGCGCTGGATCTGATAGCGGCGAAACGGGAAGGCGAGCTGATGCTCCCGCATCGCCACGTACCGGGCGAGCGGGACGGTCAGATCGAAGCGCAGCGCGCCGCGCCCGGAGCCTTCCTCGCCCGGCGCCGCCGCCAGGCGAGACAGGCCGTAGATCTCCTTCTCGACCGCCCCTTTGGATGTCAGGACCTCGCGCAGCTCCGCCGAAGGCGTCTCGATCGGCAGGAATCCATACAGCTCGAACGTCTCGCGGATCAGGTCGACGAGCTCGTTGAACTGCAGTTGCTCATGAGGGAGGAACTCCTGATCGAATCCTTTCAGGAGAGCCGGCTTGACTTTTTGCACTAGGGGCTGCCGGGAGAGGGATAGTTCTTGGCTACGTAGCCGTCGACGATCGCCTGGAATTCTTCCGCGATGCGACCGCCCTTGAGGGTCACGGTCTTCTCGCCGTCGACGTAGACCGGCGCCACCGGCGTCTCGTTGGTGCCGGGCAGGCTGATGCCGATGTTGGCGTGCTTCGACTCGCCCGGACCGTTCACCACGCAGCCCATCACCGCGACGCGCATGTTCTCCGCGCCCGGATGCCTGCTTTTCCAGACCGGCATCTGGTTTCTCAGGTAGGCCTCTATCTTCTGGGCGAGCTCCTGGAAATAGGTGCTGGTGGTGCGGCCGCAGCCGGGGCAGGCGCTGACCATCGGGCTGAACGCGCGCAGCCCCATCGTCTGCAGCAGCTCCTGCGCGACGATCACCTCGCGCGTGCGGTCGCCGCCGGGCTCGGGCGTGAGCGAGATGCGGATCGTGTCGCCGATGCCTTCCTGCAGCAGCACGCCCATCGCCGCCGAGGAGGCGACGATGCCCTTCGAGCCCATGCCGGCCTCGGTCAATCCGAGGTGCAGCGCATAGTCGCAGCGCGCGGCGAGCGCGCGGTACACCGCGATCAGGTCCTGCACCTGGCTCATCTTGCAGGAGATGACGATGCGTTCGGCGGGCAGCCCGATCTCCTGGGCCAGCTTCGCCGAATCCAGCGCGGAGCGGATGACCGCTTCGCGCATGACCTGCTCCGAACCCGATGGACTCGCACTTTTTGCGTTCTCATCCATCAGGCGGGACAGCAGATCGGCGTCCAGGCTGCCCCAGTTGACGCCGATGCGCACCGGCTTGCCGTGGCGGATCGCGCACTCGATCATCGTGGCGAACTGCTCGTCGTGCTTCTTCCCCTTGCCGACGTTGCCCGGATTGATGCGGTACTTGGCGAGCGCGCTTGCGCACTCGGGAAACTGGGTCAGCAGCTTGTGGCCGTTGAAGTGGAAGTCGCCCACCAGCGGCACGCGGCAGCCGATCGCATCGAGGCGCGAGCGGATGTGCGCCACCTGGGCGGCCGCCTCGGGCGTATCGACGGTGATGCGCACCAGCTCGGAGCCGGCGCGCGCGAGCTCCTCCACCTGGCGCGCGGTGGCCTGCGCATCGGCGGTGTCGGTATTGGTCATCGACTGCACCACCACCGGCGCACCGCCGCCGATGAGCACGTTCTCCACTGCGACCTGCCGCGATGTCCTGCGCATGAAGCTCATGGGATGGTGAAGCGCGCGACCTCGACCCTGGTGTGCGGCTTGAGGTCGAGCTCGCGATCGTTGTGCAGCACGCGCACGTGCGATGCGTTGCCGATGACCAGGGTGAACGGCCCGCGTCCCTGCACCACGCGCTCGCTGCCGGCGCGGTTGAGCGAGGACACGAGCATCCGGCCCGAGGCGTCCGTGACCTCGAGCCATGCCTCGTCGGTCTCGACCCGCATGACGATGCGATGGACGCCCGAAGGCGGCGGCGCCGCGGCGGCCAGGATGCTGGAGGGTTTCTTCTCGACTGCCTTCTTCTCTTCGACCTTCCTGTCTTCGACCTTCCTGTCTTCGGCCTTCCTGTCCTCGGCCTTGCGCGCCTCGGCCGGCGGCGCGGGCTTCCTGGCTTCGACCGGCTTTTTCTCCTCGGCTGCCGGAGCGGACGCCGCGCTCGCCGTCTGGGCGGGAAGCGCGGGCCTGCGCGCCGCGGTCTCGGCCTTGGGCTTGACGAAGGCCATCTTGGCGGGCGCGTTGCGCTCCTGCTGCCACTGGTAGGCGATGCCGCCGACGACCACCAGGATGGCGAGCGACAAGCCGAAGTAGACCAGCGTGCTGCGCCGGCCGGCATCCGAGAACGGCACCGGCTGGCTGAAGCGCGCGGCGAGCTGGTTGGAGTCCGGGGCGTCGTAGCGGCCGGCGATGCGCGCGAGCAGCGGCTCGGGGTCGAGCTTCAGCATCCGCGCATAGCTGCGCACGATGCCGCGCGCGAAAGTGACGCCTCCGGGCAGCTCATCGAAGCGGTCGGCCTCCAGCGCCTCCAGCTGGCGTATGCCGAATTTGAGCTGCTGGGCGACCTCCGGCAGGCTGAGCCCGCGCTCCTGCCTCGCGGCCGCAAGCTCTGCGCCGACGCCGTGCTCGGCGTTACTCACAGCGCCGCTCCGTGGACTTACTCAAAGTCGCCCCGCTGCAGCTTGCGCAACTCGTCCGAGGCCGGGTAGCGGCGCCGCAGCTGCGTGGCATAGCTCTGCTCGGCGGCGCGCTGGCCCGCCTTGCGCTCGATGCGCAGCGCGAGCCAAAGCGACTCGGCGCTCGGCGTCACGACCTTGTTGTGGCGCGAGACCAGCGTGCGCGCGTCCTCCATGCGGCCCTGCTGGTAGCGGATCTGGCCGAGCTGCAGCAGCGAGCCGGGCTCGTCGGGCTCCATCTTCAGCGCGCGCTGGAAGAATTCGTCCGCGTCCTTGGTGTTCTTGACGCGCATGCTGCAGGTGCCCGCGGCCGAATAGGAGCGCCAGGGCGCCCGGTACAGCGGATTGCGGATCGCCTGCAGGAAATACTTGATCGACTCCTTCTCGCGCGAGGTCTGGCAAAGGTACAGGCCGTAGTTGTGATTGAGATCGGGCTCGTTCGGTGCAAGGCGCAGCGCCCGGTCGAAATTCTGCTCCGCGAGCGCGTTCTCCTTCAGCTCCATGTAGACCAGGCCGAACATGCCGTAGGCCAGCGCATAGTTGGCGTCGGCGGCCACCGCGACGCGCAGCTCCTCGAGCGCGACGTTCATGTTGCCGCGGCTGTAGTAGAGGCCGGCGAGCTCGGTATGCAGCCGGGCGCGATTGCGCGGATCGCCGGACTCGCCGACCACCTGGCCGGTCTCGACCGTCGGACCTTCGGTCGGCTGGGCGGCGCAGCCGGCGAGCAACGCGGCCGCGACCAGATGCGGCACGAATCGCAGGACCGGCCTCACGCCCGCACTTCCTTCAGCGCCAGCCGGCCGCTGCGCCGCGTGCGGTCGGCGACGTCGCCGGCGAGCTGGCCGCAGGCGGCGGCGATGTCGTCGCCGCGCGTCTTGCGCGTCGTCACCGTGACCCCGGCGCGCGCCAGTATCTCGGCGAAGGCGCGGATGCGCTCCGGGTCGGAGCGGCGGAACTCGGAGTTGGGGAACGGGTTGAACGGGATCAGGTTGTACTTGCAGCGCACGCGGCGCGAGATCGCGGCGAGCTCGCGCGCGTGCGCCGGGGCGTCGTTCACGCCGTCGAGCATCACATATTCGAACGTGACGAAGTCACGCGGCGCCTTCTCGAGGTAGCGGTTGCAGGCCGCGATCAGGTCGCGCAACGGGTATTTGCGATTCACCGGCACCAGCCGGTCGCGCAGCTCATCGTTGGGCGCGTGCAGCGAGATAGCGAGCGCCACCGGGCATTCATCGCGCAGCCGGTCCATGCCGGGAATCACGCCGGCGGTGGAAACCGTGACGCGCCGGCGCGACAGCCCGTAGGCGTTGTCGTCGAGCATCAGGCGCAGCGCGGGAATCACGCTGTCGAGGTTCAGCATGGGCTCGCCCATGCCCATCATCACCACGTTCGAGATGATTCTTTCTTTTTCTTTGTTGTTTTCATTGAGAACTCGATTCGCCAGCCACAGCTGGCCGATGATCTCGCCCGTCGACAGGTTGCGGTTGAAGCCCTGCTTGCCGGTCGAGCAGAAGGCGCAGTCGAGCACGCAGCCCGCCTGGCTCGATACGCACAGCGTGCCGCGGTTGGTCTCCGGGATGAACACGGTTTCGACGGCGTTTGCCGTGTCCACCTTCACCAGCCACTTGCGCGTGCCGTCACCGGCAAGCGTGTCGCCGACGACGGTCGGCGCATGCACGCGGGCGACGCCGGCGAGCTTCTCGCGCAGGCTCTTGGCGAGGTCGCTCATGGCGGCGAAATCGCCCTCGCCCGACTGGTGGATCCACTTCAGCACCTGGCGGGCGCGGAACGGCTTCTCGCCCAGCTCCTCGAAGAACCCGGCGAGCCCGGCCGCGTCGAGATCGAGGAGGTTCTTCTTCAACGAGTGAAGACCTGGCTGGCGGGAAAGAAGTAGGCGATCTCGATGCGCGCGTTGTCGGCGCTGTCGGAGCCGTGCACCGCGTTGGCGTCGATCGACTGCGCGAAGTCGGCGCGGATGGTGCCCTTCGCCGCCTTCTTCGGATCGGTGGCGCCCATCAGGTCACGGTTCTTCGCCACCGCGTTGTCGCCCTCCAGCACCTGCACCACCACGGGACCCGAGATCATGAAATCGACCAGGTCCTTGAAGAACGGCCGCTCGCGGTGCACCGCGTAGAAGCCTTCCGCCTCGGTGCGGGACAGGTGCATCATGCGAGCGGCGACGACCTTCAGGCCGGCTTCTTCGAAGCGCGCGAGGATCTTTCCGATGACGTTTTTCTTCACTGCGTCGGGCTTGATGATCGAGAGCGTGCGCTCAACTGCCATTGCCGAAAGTCTCCATCGCTTGGTTAAGTTAGTTATTGTAGCAAAACAAAGGGTTACTTCATGTACCGCAACCTAAAATTAACCTGCGACGGGCGCCTCGCGCGCGTCACCCTCGATCGCCCCGAGCGGCGCAACGCATTTTCCGCCGAGCTGATGCGCGAGATGATCGCTGCCGCCGCGGAGCTTGCCGCGCGACGCGACGTCGACGCCGTCGTAGTGAGCGGATCGGGCGGCGTTTTTTCCGCCGGCGCCGACTTGAAGGACGCGACGCGCTGGGCGGGCGGCGCGCCGCTGCTCGAGCAGCGCGAGACCTCGGGCTTGGGCGGCCGCATGGCGCGCGCGTGGGAGGAGCTTCCCCAGGTCACCATCGCCGCCATCGAAGGCTATGCCATCGGCGGCGGGCTCGCGTTCTGCGCGGCGCTCGACTGGCGCGTCATTGCCAGCGATGCCTTTGTTTCGCTTCCGGAAATCTCCCTCGGCATCCCGCTGACCTGGGGCACCCTTCCCCGCCTGGTCAACCTCGTCGGCCCGGCCCGCGCCAAGCGCCTCGCCATCCTCTGCGAGCGCGTCAGCGCCGCGGACGCCCTGTCGATGGGACTTGTCGACGAGGTCTGCGAACCGGGAGCTGCCTTGGCAGCTTCAGAACAATGGATGAAAAAAGCTCTTGAAAAACCGAAGCATTCGGTCCTGATGACCAAGGAAACGATCAACGCCTACGCCAGCATCGGCGCCCACGCCGTCAGCCACATGGCGAGCGACCAGCTCGAGCTCGCCGCCGCCAGCCCCGAGTCCCGCACCGCCCGCGATGCCGCGCTGGAGCGGCGCAAGCAATGAAGCTTCTGCTCGGTTTCGTCCTTCTGACCCTGGCATTGCCCGTCCTGGCGGACGAAAGGACCCAATTCATCTTCGCCTGGCCGCTCGGCGAGAACGCGCTCAAGCCACGCGGCGCCACCACCCGCGGCGCCCCCGTCACCCTGGACACCGCGCCCTCGGAAGCCTGGATGCGCCTGCGGGAATCGCGCATCCCGCCGCTGGAGCGCGACCGCCGCGCGATCCTCGCCATGGCGGGGCCGTACCGGGTGAGCTTCGACTTCCTCGAGGTGGTGCGCTTCGACCCGGCGCTCAAGCAGGACGCGCCGTACCAGAGCTGGGGCACCGAATATGTATTCGTCGCCGAAGACCGACCCGACTTCATCGCTCTCCAGCACATCCTCGCGATGCGCGTGCTGCAGACCGACGGCAAGGTGAGCGAGCCGATCGTGGTGCGCCACTGGCGCCAGGAGTGGCGCTACCAGGCCGAGCGCCTCCTCGCCTACCAGGGCATGAACATCTGGGCGCCGCGCGAGGTGCCCGTGGCGGATCGCCAGGGCGCGTGGGTGCAGAGCGTCTACCAGGTGGACGACTCGCCGCGTTATGCGGCACGCGGCCGCTGGCGGCACAGCGAGGGCATGTCCACCTGGATCAGCGACGAGACCTGGCGGCCTTTGCCGCGGCGCGAGTTCAGCGTGCGCAAGGACTACGACGTACTGGTCGGCACCAACCGCCACACCATCACGCCGGCCGGCTGGGTGCAGGAAGAGAACAACCTCAAGCTCGCCAGCATCGATGGCCGTTACCTGTCGCGCGAATACGGCGTCGCCCGCTACGAGCGCATCCGGGACTTCGACTTCAGCGCCGCCGAGAAGCACTTTGCGCGCACGGAGCCCTTCTGGGCCGAGGTCCGCGCCGCCTGGCGCGACATCGCCCGCTCACGCTTCACCATGCGCGCCCAGCCCGATCAGGCTCAGCTCTTCATGCCGTTCTTCGAATACGCCGCAAAGCTCGAAAGCGAAGCTTTCAACCGTGACGAGGCGCGCGACTTCGTCCGCCGTGTGCTGAAGGAAAACTACCTCGCGCCGTAAGCGCTCTGGCACGGTCGACGGTGGCGATCCCGCCCACTGCCGGCTAGGTACCCGCCCATCTGAGGCAGGACTGATAGGAATGCCCGCTGAGCCACCAGCCGGGGATGATCTGATCGGGCTTCATCTTGCTCATCGCCTGGCCGAATGCGGCCTTGTCCTGCGCCATGCAGGCGTAGCTCGCATACCGGTTCTTGTACATCGGGTCCGGAAACCTGACGATGATGTCCTCGAAGCCCGCCTTCATCGCCGACCAGTTGAACTTGGATTCGCCTGCGCAGCACTCGCCGTTCAGCTCGACATACAGCCGTGCGTACAACGAGCTGCCTTCCGCGGCCGGCTGCATCTTGTTTGCCCTGACGATGAACGCTTCCACCACTTCCCAGCTGCCGCCCCACTTCGGGACCATGCGGTTGAGCACCAGTTGATAGAAGGACGCGTAGGTCGGCCAACGCTTGACAGCAGCTTCGAAAATTTCCTGCGGATTGCTCTGCGCGCGGTTCGAATCCATCGACGCTGCGAGCAGCGCCATGTGCCACAAAGGAGATTCCCGGGCAGCCGGCGGCAACTTCAAGAGCAGCTGTTCCGACTCCTGCAGCCGGATCGCGAACAGTTCCCATGCTTCCTTCGGCACCGTGCTCGCGTACCCGGTCCCGCGCGCGTTCCACGCGGCCTGGCGCAAGAGTTGCGCATCGGCGAATGTCACGAACTTCGACTCCGGCACAGCCTTTCGCCACGCCGCATTGCCCTCGCGCCCGGCACCATTGTCTACGCTACCCCACATCAGGTTCACGAGTGACTTGAAGATGACCTCCTCCGGATACACGCCGTCGGGAAAGCGCTTCTTGGAGTCTACGAGCTCCGACAGGTAGCGCTCGAGCTGCGGATAGGTTTCGTTGAAGTACAGCATGCTGACGCGTCTGCTGACCGTCTCCGCATCGGGATAGCTTTCCGGCGGCTGGCACTGCCCGGACTGCGGAGCATCCGGCGCGAAGCACTTCGGCGGTCGTTCATCCCAGGGACGCAGCTTCCGGTCCTGTGCCTCAGCGCTTGCCGCCGCCCACGCCACTGCGATCGCAATCAGATATCTCACGAGTCTCGCCTTCCTTTCCGGCACGTTTCTACGCAATATGCAACAGCTGCGCAAAGGTCTTTGTCACGTCCGCCATTCGGGCACCAGGCCTTGCGCTCCGGGCTGCGCCTGGAAGCGCGCATCGATGCCGAGGCCCGGAACCCAGACGAGATCCTCGCCGCTGAAGAGCAGTGGCAGCCGCTCGCGCTCCCAGGACGGGACGCCGGCTTCCTGAAAAAGATTCTTGAGCGTGCGGCGCGGACGCTTTGGGTCGGGCTGGAGGCGCTCGCCGCCGGAGCGAAGACGAACGCTGAGCGGCTTGTGCTCGAGCGCGATGCCCTTGCCGCGCGCCTTGCGGAAGCGCAGCTCGCCGCCGAGCTCGGGCAGCCGCAGCCGCGGCTCGCCGGTCCAGTCCTGCGGGGTGAACTCGGCGGACAGATCCGCGTCGAGGAACAGCTTGCCCCGATAGGTCCGCAGCGTCGCGCCGTCGTGCATGACCCTAGTTCGCGAGCCGCCGGAGGCAAGCTGCTTCAGCATCTCGACCAGCTTGGCTTCGCTGGGCGCCTTGAGTCCCTTCGAGTGAAGATACTTGCGCAGCAGCTCCTCGCCGCCGATCTCCTTCTTCGCGAAATGCCGGGCGGCGCGCGCGAGGCTCCGCTTCCACTGCGGGAACTTCTGCTCGAGCAGCGGACCGACGCTGCGGCGGATGAAGTTGCGCGTCAGTGCCTCGTTCGCGTTGCTCTCGTCTTCGATCCACTCGAGCTTGTGCTTGCGAGCGTACGCTTCGATCTTCGGCCGAGGCATGCCGAGCAACGGCCGCCACAAGGTCTTGTCGCCGAGCCTGCTGTGCTCGGCCATGCCGCTCGCGCCGCGCGCGCCGGCGCCGCGCAGCAGGTTCATGAGGACCGTCTCGGCCTGGTCGTCGAGGTTGTGGGCGAGCGCGATGACTTTCGCCTTGTCTCTCCTGAAAGCGTCGTATCGGGCTTCGCGCGCGGCTGCCTCCAGTCCCTTTCCTGCCCTCCGGACGCTTACGCGGGTCACCGAAAGGGGGATGCCGAGGCGCTTGCAGAAGGAGCGGCAGAACGACGCCCATGCATCGGCATTGGGGCTGAGGCCGTGATGGACGTGGACGGCCCGCAGCTTGGCCTGCGAGTTCTTCTTGAGCTGGTGGAGCAGGACTACGGAATCGACGCCGCCCGAGAGGCCGACGGCGATCTCAGCGCGCGGCGGCTTCCTTGAACTTGCCATGGCCCATCAGCCGCTCGAGGCGCACCTCGACGAGCTCTTTCGGCTTCAACTCGTCCAGCTGCTTGAGCGCCTCGAGCAGCGCCTTGCGCAGCGCCTGGAAGGCGACCTGCGGGTCGCGGTGCGCGCCGCCGAGCGGCTCGGGCACGATCTTGTCGATCAGGCCGAGCGTCTTCAGGCGGCTGGCGGTGATGGCGAGCGCTTCGGCGGCCTCGGGCGCCATGGTCGAGTCGCGCCACAGGATCGAGGCGCAGCCCTCCGGCGAGATCACCGAATAGGTGGCGTACTGCATCATCTGCACGACGTCGCCGACGGCGATGGCGAGCGCGCCGCCCGAGCCGCCCTCGCCGATGACGGTGACGATGATCGGCACGCGCAGCCGCGCCATCTCGAACAGGTTGCGGCCGATCGCCTCGGACTGGCCGCGCTCCTCGGCGTCGATGCCCGGATAGGCGCCGGGCGTGTCGACGAAGGTGAACACCGGCAGCTCGAACTTCTCGGCCAGCTTCATCAGGCGCAGCGCCTTGCGGTAGCCCTCGGGCTTGGGCATGCCGAAATTGCGCAGGATCTTTTCCTTGGTGTCGCGCCCCTTCTGGTGGCCGATCACCATGCACGCCCGGCCCTCGAAGCGCGCCAGGCCGGCGGCGATCGAGGGGTCCTCGGAGAAGGTGCGGTCGCCGTGCAGCTCCTCGAAGTTGGTGAACAGGGCCTCGATGTAGTCCAGCGTGTAGGGGCGCTGCGGGTGGCGCGCGACCTGCGACACCTGCCACGGCGAGAGCTTGCCGTAGATGTCCTTGGTGAGGGTGTTGCTGCGCTTGGTGAGGCGCTGGATCTCGTCGGTGATGTCGGTCGCCGAGTCGTCCTGCGCAAAACGCAGTTCTTCGATGCGGTTCTCAAGCTCCGCGATCGGCTGCTCGAACTCGAGGAAGGTGGTCTTCATCGGGCGGGCCGCATTTTACCCCTTCGGCGCAAGGTCAGTATTCGACCGGGATCGGGTCGAGGGAACGCCACAGGTACCAGGTGGCGACCGTGCGGTAGGGCCGCCAGGTCTCGCCCAGCTTGCGCATGCGGTCCAGGGAGCCCTTTCTGCCCTTGAAGTAGTTGACCTGAATGCCTTTCTGCAGCCCCAGGTCGTCCAGCGGGAACACGTCGGGGCGGATCAGGTTGAACATCAGGAACATCTCGGCGGTCCAGCGGCCGATGCCGCGCACGTCGGTGAGCTCGGCGATGATCTCCTCGTCGTCCATCGCCGGCCAGCGGTGCTCGTGGATCTTGCCGTCGGCGAAGTGCTGCGCGAGGTCGGCAATGTACTCGGTCTTGCGGTCCGACAGGCCGCAGGCGCGGAGCTTTTTTCTGTCTTGGGCGACTACCGCCTTGGGGGTGATGTCTTGCTCGAGACAGATACAGAAGCGATTCCACACCGCCTGCGCCGCCTTGACCGAGATCTGCTGTCCGCAGATGGCGCGGGCGAGCGTGTTGAACGCCTCGCCGCGGCGAACCATGAATACCTTCGGGTGAGCCCGGATGATCGCCCCCATCACCGGATCGCGTCGAGCGAGCGAGCGTCTCGCTCTATCCCAATATTCTGGCTTCAGACGGGAGCGACAACCAGCCGCGAGTGCGAGGCGACGTGCTGCTTCAGGAACTCCATCTGGTCCGCCAGGATGCGGCGGTTGGTGAGGATCAGGTACTCGGCCTTGTTCGGGATGTACGGCGCGTAGAGCAGCTCCATGCCGGATTCCTCCGGCAGGCGGTTCCTCTTGTGGCCGTTGCAGTGCCGGCAGGCGGTGACGACGTTCATCCAGGTGTCGCGGCCGCCGCGCGACAGCGGGATGATGTGGTCGCGCGTCAGGCGGAAGAAGCTGTATTCGTTGCCGCAGTAGCCGCACATGTGGCGGTCGCGCCGGAACAGCTCGCGGTTGTTGAGCGGCGGCACCTGGTTGAAGCCCTTGGCGGCCAGCGCCTTGCCCTTGATGGCGATGATGGAATGCGCGGTGATGCTCGAGCGCTCGCCGGTGATGCGCGAGATGCCGCCGTAGTAGGTGAAGGTCGACTCGCCCAGGGTCCAGGCGACGAGGTTCTTGGCGTAGTAGAAGCAGGCCTGCTGCCAGCTGATCCAGCGGTGCGGCACGCCGTGGGCGTCCAGCGTGAGGATGAGCAGGTTGTTCATGGAGCGGGCTTCATGCTTGCAGGGCATTCTGCCAAGCCCGCAGGGCGTTGGCAATGCCCTGTAAAACAAGGTCCTACGCGGAACTGCTGAGTCAGTCCTTGTCGACGGCCTGCTTGAAGCCCTGGCCGGCGGCGAAAGCCGGGATGGTCTTGGCGTGGATCTTGATCTCCTTGCCGTTCGCCGGGCTGCGGCCGGAGCGCGCCTTGCGGGTGCGCGGCAGGAAGGTGCCGAAGCCGACCACGGTCACGCGCTTGCCTTTCGCCACGTTGTCGACGATCGCGTCGAACACCGCGTTCACCGCCTCTCCCGCCGCCGCCTTGCTCACGTTGCCAGCCTTTGCCGCGACCTGAACGAGATCCGATTTGGTGACCACCGATGGCATGGCTACTCCCCTTTTTCCCGCGCTCTTGTCGGCGCAGGTAGCGGTACGCGAGCGAGCGAGCATCGTATCCAAATCGAAATCGAAACACAACGCGCGCGTCGTGACTTTGCGCACGGCCTCCTACAAACATTTATCATTAATCAACTTCAAGGAGGAGGGGCTCATGATCCAAGCACGCAGACTGGCGCTCGCTGCGCTGGCCGCGCCGTTCGCGCTCACCGCGCAGGCGCAGGCGCCGCTCACGTATTCGTCGTGGGTGCCGCCGACCCATCACCTGACGATCTGGCAGGCCAACTGGGCAGCCGACGTCGAGAAGGCGACCGGCGGGCGCGTCAAGTTCCAGGGATTGCCGAAGGCGCCGGCCGCCGCGCCGGGCACCTTCGACGCTGTGCGCGACGGCCTCGTCGACCTGTCCTACGTCACCGCGAGCTACACGCCCGCGCGCCACATCCTGCCGCTGATGGCCGAGCTGCCCGGCGCCGGCGCCACCGCCGAGATCAACTCGGTCGCCTTCTCGCGCATCCACTGGAAGCACTTCCAGAAGGTCGGCGAGTACAAGGGCGTCAAGCTGCTCGCGGTGTGGACGCACGGCCCGGGCCAGATGTTCACCAAGAAGCCGATGAAGTCGCTGGCCGAGTTCCAGAACCAGAAGATCCGCACCGGCGGCGGCATCGCCGAGGCGGTCGCCAACGCGCTGGGCGCCTCCGCCTTCGTCAAGCCGGCGCCCGAATCCTACGAGCTGCTGAACTCCGGGGTCGCCGACGGCGTGTTCTTCCCCTTCGAGTCGATCGTCTCGTTCAAGCTCGACAAGGTGATCGGCCAGGCCACGGTGTTCCCGGGCGGGCTGTACAGCTCGGCGTTCGGCTTCTTCATGAACGAGGACAAGTGGAACAAGATCGCCAAGCAGGACCAGGCGATCATCGAGAAGCACGCCTTCGAGTACGCGGCGCGCAGCAACGGCCAGTCGTGGGACAAGGCCGACCAGGTGGGCTTGAGCGCGCTCAAGGCGGCCGGCGCCAACATCGTCACCGCCGACGCCGGCATGCAGGCCGAGGCGAAGAAGCGCTCCGGCCCGATCATCGAGGACTGGGTCAAGAAGGCGAGCGGCAAGCTGCCCAATGCCAAGGCGGTCCTGGACGAGTTCCACGAGGAGCTGAAGAAGGTCGCCGCGGGCAAGTGATACCTCTAAGATAAGGGGGCACGGCCAGGCGCCGTGCCCTTTTATTTTGTGAACCCGCCCGAGCACAAGTGGGAAAGGCAGGCCGACGCCGTCCTCGGCATCGCGGCCTCGGTGATCCTTGGCTGCATGACGCTGCTGACCTTCGTCGACGTGGTGGCGCGCTACCTCTTCAATCGCCCGATCCGCGGCGGCTTCGAGGTCACCGAGCTGCTGCTCCTGGTCCTCATCTTCGCCGGCCTGCCGCTGGTGTCGCACGCCGACGAGCACGTCACCATGGACTTCATCGATCACATCCTGCCGCCGCGCATGAAGGCGCTTTGGGTCCGCGCCATGCACGCCGTCTGCGCCGCGCTCATGTTCTTCCTCACCTGGCAGGCATGGATCAAGGCGACCAAGATCGCCTCCTATGCCGACACCACCGACGTGCTGCGCATCAGCATCGGCCCCTTCGTCTACTTCATGGCGGCGATGATCGCGCTCACCGCGCTGGTGCATGTCTACAAGGTGTTCGTGCCCGGCGCCGCGCGCGCCTCGCAGGCGACCACCTGACGTGACCGAATCTCTGATCGGCCTGGTCTGCATGATGGTGCTGGCGTTCCTGCGGCTGCCGATCGCCTTCGCCATGGCCGTGGTCGGCATCGTCGGCTACGCCTACATGCGCGACTGGAGCTGGACCGCGGCCTTCGCCACGGTCCAGACCAAGGTCTACGAGACCGGGCGCAATTACACGCTGTCGGTGATCCCCCTGTTCATCCTGATGGGCAACTTCGTCACCCGCGCCGGGATGTCGCAGGAGCTGTTCCGCACCGCCTACGCCTTCGTCGGGCACTTCCGCGGCGGGCTCGCCATGTCGACCGTCGTCGGCTGCGCCGGCTTCGGCGCGATCTGCGGCTCGTCGATCGCCACCGCGGCGACCTTCGCCAAGGTCGCCTATCCGTCGATGAAGAAGTTCGGCTATTCCGACGCGCTCGCAACCGGCAGCATCGCCGCCGGCGGCACGCTCGGCATCCTGATCCCGCCTTCCACCATCATGGTGATCTACGGGATCATGACCGGGACCAGCATCGGCAAGCTGTTCGCCGCCGGCATTCTGCCCGGCATCCTCGCCACGGTGCTGCTGTGCGCCGCGGTGCAGTGGGTCACGTGGCGCGACCCGAAGGCCGGCCCGCGCGGCGAGCGCATGACCTGGAAGCAGCGCTTCGCCACGCTCGAGGGGCTGGGCTGGTTCGTCGCGGTCGGCGTCGCCGTGGTCGGCAGCGCGCAGCTCGGCTGGCTGCCCTCCGACGATGCCGCGGTGCTCGGCGCCCTCGCCGTGTTCGGGCTGTCGCTGATCTACAAGGGCATCACCAGCGTGGTCGCGCTCTTCGTCCTGGTGATGGGCGGCATCTATGGCGGCGTCTTCACCGCGGTCGAAGGCGCCGGCGTCGGCGCCTTCGGCGCCCTGGTCTTCGCCATCGCGCGCAAGTCGCTCACCTGGGAAGGCCTGTACGCGGCGCTGGTCGAGAGCGCACGCACCACCTCGATGCTGTTCCTGATCCTGATCGGCGCGCTGATGTTCGCCGAGTTCGTCAACATCACCTCCATGCCCGCCGACCTGAAGAAGTTCATCGCCGACCTCGGCGTCAGCCCGATCATGGTGGTGGCGGTGATCATGCTGATCTACGTACTGCTCGGCACCGCCATGGAGGAGCTCTCCATGATCCTGCTCACCGTGCCGGTGTTCTTCCCGCTGATCGTCGCCATGGGCCTGGACCCGATCTGGTTCGGCGTGCTGATCGTGGTGGTGGTGGAGATCGGCCTGATCAGCCCGCCGGTGGGCATGAACCTCTTCGTGCTCAACACCCTGCTGCCGCAGGTGCCGACGCGCACCATCTTCCGCGGCGTGCTGCCGTTCATCGCCGCCGATTGCGTGCGCCTCGCCATCCTCATCGCCTTCCCCGTCATCTCGCTCTACCTGCCGAGCCTGATGAGATGAAAACCAAGGCTCACTTCATGCAGCGGGTGAGCCGCGAGATGGACGAGGACCTGCCGTTCCTCGAGGGTTCCACCCCGCAGCTGCTCGCTGCATGCTGCCGCATCCTCGCGCATGAAGGTCACGAGTCGGGTCTTGCCGGCCAGGTCACCGCGCGCGCCGACCAACCGGGGACATGGTGGACCCTGCAGTTCGGCTACGGTTTCGAGGAAGCCACCGCCGAGCGGATGGTGCTGGTCGACGAAGATCTGAAGCCGCTGCACGGCGGGCGGCCGAATCCGGGGACGCGCTTTCATATCTGGGTTTATGGAAAACGGCCGGACATCCAGGCGATAGTGCATACACACGCTCCGCACGCTTCAGCGTTGGCTGCCACGGGTAAGCCCCTGAAGACCATCCATATGGATAGCGCCATGTTGCACGGCACGGCGCACCTGCCGGAGTGGCCGGGCGTGCCGGTGGCCGACGACGAGGGCCGCATCATCTCGGGCGCGCTCGGCAACGCGAAGAGCATCCTGCTCGCGAATCATGGTCTTTTGACAGTTGGAAACTCAGTTGAAGAGGCCACCTACCTCGCGGTGTTCTTCGAGCGCGCCGCGCGCATGCAGCTGCGCGCCATGGCGGCGGGCGGCTTCAAGGAGGTCAAACCGGAGCTCGCAGAAGAGGCGCGCGACTTCCTGCTGCAGCCTTCCATCGTCAGGGGAACCTTCGCCTACTGGGCGCGCCGCTGCGGGTGAGCGAGCGTGCGGCGGCCTTCGCATACCTGGCGCTGGCCAATCTGCTGTGGGCAGGAAACTGGGTCATCGGCCGGGCGCTGCGCGATGTCTTCGACCCGATCTCGCTCAACTTCTGGCGCTGGGTCATCGCGGTCGTGGTGCTCGCGCCGTTCGCGCTGCCCGGGCTGGCGGCCAAGCGCGACGTGATCCGCCGGCACGCCGGCATCCTGGCGCTCCTCGCGCTGCTCGGCCTTTCGATGTTCCAGAGTCTGGTCTACCTCGGCCTGAGATCGACCACGGCGGTGAACGCCGTCCTGATCAACTGCTCGGGCCCGCTGTTCATCCTGCTGTGCGCCTGGGCGCTCGACGGCGAACGCGCGACGCTGCGCCAGATCGCGGGCCTGCTGGTCTCGGTCGCGGGGATCCTCGTCATCCTGTCGCGCGGCGAGTCCGCCAGCCTGCTGCAGCTCGAGCTGCATTCCGGCGACGCGTGGATCGTGCTCGCGGTCGCAATCTGGGGCGTGTACTCCGTGCTGCTCAAGCGGCGTCCGCCCGACCTGGGCGGCGTGCATTTTCTTTTTGTGCTCTCGGCGGCCAGCGTCCTGTTCATGGCGCCTGCGTTCGTTCTGCAAACGCTGCACGCGCCGCCGCGGCTGCCGGGCGTGGCCGAGCTAGGCGGCGTGCTCTATGTCGGGCTCGCGGCCTCGGTGGGGGCCTTCATGTTCTGGAACCGCGGCGTCGCCATCGTCGGCCCGAACGCGGCGGGGTTCACGCTCTATCTGCTGCCGACCTTCGGCACGCTTCTCGCCATCGCCTTCCTCGGCGAATCATTCGGCGCGTTCCACGCGATGGGCGTCGCCACCATCGTCGCCGGCATCATCCTGGCGACGCGGAAGTAATTGCCGGCGGCTGCTAGCGTAACTTGGCCCGCGGGGGCGCGACGAGCTTGAGGGTGGCGATGTAGATCTCGGCCGACGGCGACTGGTGGCCGCTCAGCCAGGGGGTCAGGGTTTCGACCGAAACCTTGAGCGCCTTGGCCAGGCCGATCGCGCCGCCGCAGATCTTGAGGGCGCGGTTCAATGTGCGATTCTGGGACGTTTCTACAGGCATTCCCACAATCTGGGGCCGCCGCCGCCGCCCGTCTGTCCGGTACCGGCCTTAGTTAGGGCCGGACTTTCGCTAGATGGGGTCTGACCCCATTTATTTCTTGCCGCCGCTGTGCGTGACGGCCCCAAGGTGCGCCGAGCCCACCTGGGCGGCGTACTTTTCCAGCACGCCAGAAAGCCTCGGGCGTTTCGGCGCCCTGGCCTTTCTCCTGCGCAGCTCGCCTTTTTCAACCAGCAGATTCACCGTCCCCGCGGCCGCGTCGATCCGGATGCGGTCGCCATTCTTCACGATCGACAAAGCTCCGCCGGCGGCAGCTTCGGGCGAGACGTAGCCGATCATCATGCCGCGCGTCGCGCCCGAGAAGCGCCCATCGGTGAGCAACGCCACCTTCTCGCCCATGCCCTGGCCGTAGAGCAGTGCCGTGACGCCCAGCATCTCGCGCATTCCGGGCCCGCCCTTCGGCCCTTCGTAGCGGATGACCAGCACGTCGCCTTCCTTGTAAGCGCGCTTTTTCACCACATCCGCGCAAGCCTCCTCGGAATCGAACACCCGCGCCCTGCCCTCGAACACCAGCGACTTCAGTCCCGCCACCTTGATCAGCGCGCCGTCGGGCGCGAGATTTCCTTTCAGCACCACTAGTCCGCCTGTCGGCGAAATCGGTGCCTTTCGTACAACCTCACCGTCTGCCTCCGGACGCTTGCGGAGGGCTTCCTCCAAGGTGGAACCGAAAATCGTCAGGCAATCGCCGTGGAGGGAACCGTGCGTCAGCAGCGCCTTGAGCACGGAATAGACGCCACCCACGGCATGCAGATCCTTCGCCAGGAAGCGCCCGCCGGGCTTCATGTCGGCAAGCAGCGGCGTGCGCTTCGCCACGCGCGCGAAGTCGTCCATCGTGAAGCGGATGCCGACCTCGTGCGCGATCGCCGGGATGTGCAGCGCGGCGTTGGTCGAGCCGCCGGTGGCGGCGACGGCCGCGCACGCGTTCTCGAGGCTTTTCTTCGTGATGAGATCCCTCGGCAGCGGTCCGCCCTTGCTTAGCAGTTCCATCACGAGCCTTCCGGCTTCCCGTGCAATCTGTTGCCGCTGCGCGGCCACGGCGGGCATCGTTGCGGATCCGGGAAGCGCAAGGCCGAGCGTCTCCGACACCATCGCCATGGTGTTGGCGGTGAACTGGCCGGGGCATGAGCCGAGAGTCGGAATGCAGACGTGCTCCATCTCCTTCAGCTCGGCCTCGTCCATCTTTCCTGCAAGCACGGCACCGACGCCTTCGTAAGCATCCAGGACGGTGACATCGCTCCCATGCCACCGCCCGGGCAGCGCCGCGCCGCCATAGACGAAGACCGCAGGCAGGTTGACGCGCGCCATCGCCATCATCATGCCCGGCAGGGTCTTGTCGCAGCCGGCGAAGGTGACGAGGGCATCGTACGCATGGCCGCGCGCCACCGCCTCGACGCCGTCGGCGATCAGCTCGCGCGACAGCAGCGAGTAGCGCATGCCGCCGTGGTTCATCGACATCGAGTCGGCGACCGACACCGAGGCGAAGTCGAACGGCACGCCGCCCGCCTCGCGCACCGCAGCGCAGGCCTCGCGCACGAACCCGCCCAGCAGCGCGTTGCACGGGGTGACGCGCCCGTCGGTCGAGGCGACGCCTACGAAGGGTTTCTTTAAATCAATGTCTTTCAAGCCCAGGGCGTGCAGGAACGCCCGGTGCGGCGCGCGGTCGAGGCCCTCAACCGTTACGCGCGAGGGAAGGATCGGTATGGTTCTTCTTGTACTCATCCACTATTTCTTCGATGTTCGCGCTATGGCGAAAGCCCAGCGCGACCGCGCGCTTCGACGAGGTGGCCTGGGGCACGGCGTCCATGATCTTCTGCATCGCCGGATCGGGCTCGAAGCGCACCCTGCCCGCGCCGCCCGCCGCGTCGCGCATCTGCTGCGCCGAAACCGGGATGCCGTTCAGCAGCACTGTCCTGCTCGATCCCAGATCCTCACTTTTCAGATTGAATGCATGGAAGAACGATTCGACTACGCGCTCCAGCGAGAGGCAGGCCATGCGCGTCTCGGGCCGCACCGGGCAGACGTAGTCGCGGCCGGCGAGCGGCTCGCGGATGATCGCGCTCGCCCACCCCGACACCGCGGTGTTGGCGCCGCCCGGACGCACCATCACCGTCGGCAGGCGCAGCGCGCGACCGTCGACATAGCCGCGGCGCGTGTAATCGTCGATCAGGATCTCGCCGATCAGCTTCTGCGCGCCGTAGGACAGGCGCGGCCGCGGCGGGGTCTCGTCGGTGACGACCTCCACGCCGGAATAGACGGCGATCGACGAAGCGAAGATGAACTTCGGCCGGTGGCCGGCAAGGCGGCAGGCCTCGAGGAGGTCGCGCGTCGCATCGAGGTTCACCTTGGTGCCGAGCTCGAAGTTCTGCTCGGCGCCGCCCGAGACCAGCGAGGCGAGGTGGAATACCGCGCCCACTTCGGCTGTGACCAGCGAGCGCGCGAACTGCGGATAGGCGATGTTGCCGATCACCGGGGCCGGCGCCGACTGGTCGGTGGCGATGACGTCGAGGCTCCGCGCCGCCAGGAAGCGCGCGAGAGCGGAACCGATATAGCCTGCCGCGCCGGTGACGAGTATCCTCATGCCGCTGACATTCTAATAAGGAGGAGGAAAGAATGATTCGGGTGATTCGCGGCGCAGCCGCGGCGCTTTGCCTGCTCGCCGGTTTCGGCGCCTGGGCGCAGACCTTTCCGGCGCGGCCGGTCAAGATCGTCGTGCCATTCGCGGTCGGCGGCTCGGCCGACGTCTACGCCCGCTTCGTCGGCGCGAAGCTCCAGGATGCGCTCGGCCAGCCGTTCGTCATCGAGAACCGCCCCGGCGGCGGCGCGGTAGTCGGTACCGATGCGGTGGCGAAGTCGCCGGCCGACGGCTACACCATCCTGATGATGTCCAACACGCACACCGTCAACGAGACGCTGATTCCGAAGAAGCCCTACGACCTGATGCGCGACCTCGCGCCGATCACCGGCGTGAACTACCAGGACCTGCTCCTGGTGGTCGGCGCGGACGTGAAGGCGAGCAACCTGCGCGAGTTCATCGCGCTGGCCAAGGCGCAGCCGGGCAAGCTGAACTACGCCTCCTCGGGCCCGGGCACGCCGTACCACATGGCGGGCGAGCTGTTCAAATACATGGCCGGCGTCGACATCGTGCACATCCCGCACAAGGGCAGCGACCAGGCGCGCGCCGCGGTGCTCGGCGGCCAGGTCGACATGATGTTCGACGCCATCAGCACCATCGTCTCGCACACCAGGAGCGGCAAGCTGAAGGCGCTCGCCACCACCGGCAAGACGCGCTCGGCCGTGACGCCCGATGTGCCGACAGCCGCCGAGGCCGGCGTGCCGGGCTACGAGGCCACCATCTGGCTCGGCCTGATGGCGCCCGCAGGAACGCCGATGCCGATTCTCGAGAAGCTGAATCTGGAGACGAACAAGGTCATCAACGCCCCGGAGGTGAAGGAGAACTGGCTCAAGCAGGGCGCGGTGCCGATGGGCATGCCGGTCGACCAGTTCGGCAGGTTCCTGCGCGAGGACGCGCAGAAGTGGGCGAAGCTGGTGAAAGACACCGGCATGAAAGTCGACTAGTGGGCGCGCAGTCGTCCGAGCGGGCCGAGATCATCGAGGTCGTGCAGAACTGGGCCCTGTGGCGAGACGCCGGGGACTGGGAGCGCTTCCGCACCGTGTGGCACGACGACGGCTGGATGACCGCCACCTGGTTCCAGGGCCCGGCGGCGGAGTTCATCAAGGTGAGCCAGGCCGGCTTCGACAAGGGCGTGAGCATCCTGCACTTCCTCGGCGGCTCGAGCGTCGACTTGAAAGGCAGCCGGGCTGTCGCGCAGACCAAGATGACCATCAACCAGCGCGGCGACGTCGACAAGGAGACCGTCGACGTGGTCTGCACCGGCCGGTTCTATGATTTCTTCGAGAAGCGAAAAGAAAAATGGGGCATCGTCCGCCGGCAGCCCATCTACGAGAAGGACCGCATGGACCCGCTGGATCCGTCGGTGAAGCTCAAGCTCGATCCCGACCTGCTCGGCTCGTTCCCCGAAGGCTACCGCCACCTCGCCTACCTGCAGACCAAGCTCGGCTTCAGGATCAAGCAGGAGCTGCCGCAGCTCAAGGGGCCGGCCGTCGAGCGCCTGTACCGCCACGGCCGCGCCTGGCTCGATGGCGCGGCTTCGGCGTTCCCCGAGGAAGACCAGCCAAAATGAGCGTTATCTACCAGATCCTGCTGACCGCCCTGCTCGTCTTCCTCCTGGCGGGCAGCCTGCTCGGCATCGCCCTCGCTGCGGCCCTGCTCGCGCGCAGCGCGCGGGCGCAGGCCTTCGTCGGCGGCATGAACCGCTGGGTGTCGACGCGCCGCTTGCTCAGGCCGGTCGAGCTGCCCCGCGAGACCGGTCACGGCGGCCGCGGGCTGGGGTTGGTGCTTGCCGTCGCGGGCGCCTACGCGCTTGTCGTGCTGCTGCAGGTCCCCGTGGCGAAGCTCGCGGCGGCACTGCGGGTCGATGCCAGCTCGACGCTCACGTTGATCGCGATCGAGACCATGAAATGGCTGCTGCTCGCCGGCTGCGCGGTCTCGGTGGCGACGGGCGTGATGCTGCTCTTCTTCCCGCGGGCCTGGCGCGCCGTCGAGGCGCGGGCGAACCGCTGGTATTCCACCCGCCAATTCGTCCCCAGCGGCGATGACATGCACCAGCCGCTCGACCAGCTGGCGCAGACCCACCCGCGCGCCGCGGGCGGCATCCTCCTCCTCCTGTCGCTCGCTTCGGCCCTCGCTACAGCCCTGATGCTTGCCCGCCTGTAGTCGGCCTCCCTGTAGTCCGCATCTAGTCCTAACGGCCGGGTGCCCGGGCGTGGAATAAGGCATGCAGTGCAACGTGCGCCCCGCAGCATGGCCTCATGTGTCAGTGGGATTCCGGGCCGGGCGGGCGGGTTTTGGTGCTCGGCGACTACCGTCAGACGGTCACCATCGTGCGCTCGCTCGCGCGCGCCGGCTACGAGGTCACGCTAGGCACCGACGATCCGCGCAGCTCTACCGCGCGCTCGCGCTACCTGTCGGGCGTGTGGACCTACCAGTCGTCCTGCCCGAAGCGCTTCCTCGATGTGCTCGAGGGCTTTCTCAGGGCCGAGCGGCCCGACTTCGTGTTCGTGGTCGGCGAATCTCAGCTGCGCCGGCTCGCCGGCGCGGCGGCGCGCTTCGCGCCGCTCGCCACCTGGGCGAACGCGCCGTTCGACGTCGCCGCGCGCTGCTTCGACAAGAGCGCGATCTACGCGCTCACACCCGCCCTCGGCATCCCGACGCTGCCGTGGCGCGACTTCGCCGGCGCCGAAGACTGGCAGCGGGCCGCGAAGGACATGGGCTATCCGGTGGTGGTCAAGCGCAAGGATTCCTCGGCGCGGGTGCAGGAGCGCAAGGCGCTGATCTGCTCCTCGGCCGCCGAGCTCGACGCCTTCCTCGCCGAGGCGCGCACCGACCCGGATCCGGCTTCGCTCGTGCTGCAGAAGTTCGGCCGCGGCAAGCGGCACAATTGCCACATCGCGGCCGACGGCGGCGAGCTGGTCGCCTACTTCCAGCAGAAGGTAATCCGCACCGACGAGCTCGACGACACCGGCATCGGCGTGGCGGGCGTATCGGTGCCGCCCGAGCCGCGGCTGCGCGCCTGGTGCGCGGAGCTGGTGCGCGCGGTCGGCTACAGCGGCATCGGCTGCATCCAGTTCCTGGTCGACGAAGCGAGCGGCGAGGCCTGGTTCCTCGAGTTCAATGCCCGCATGGACAGCACCGCGGCCCTGCCCTATCGCCTCGGCTACGACTTCCCGCGCTTCGCGATGCGCATCGCCGGCGCGCGCCGCGAAGGCCGCGCCGCTCCCTCGAGCGGCGCCTACTACCCGCCGGGGAAGAAATACCACTGGCTATACGGCGATATCTATTCCTGGATCGAGGCGGCGCGGCGCGGCCGGCGCGGCCCGGCCGAGCTCGCGGCCTGGGCGGCGCGCATTGCCTGGGCCGCCTCCAGCAGCTACCACCTCACCTGGGACCTGCTCGATCCGATGCCGACGCTCTGCCAGTTCTCCCGCACATTTCTCGGCCCGGCCCTCAGGCGCTTCCAGCCCCCGTCGCTGCGCCACGTGTGAGCCTGGCGAAGGCGAGAAACATCGAGGACCTGCGCCGCCTGGCGCGGCGCCGCCTGCCGCGCGTCGTGCGCGACTACGTCGAGGGCGGGGCCGAAGACCATGTGACGCTGCGCGCCAATCGGGCGGCGCTCGAGGCGATCCGCTTCGCGCCGCGAGTGCTGGCGGACGTATCCCGGCGCTCGCAAAAGACCTCGCTCTTCGGCCGCGAGTACGACGCGCCGTTCGGCATCGCCCCCATCGGCGCGGCCGGCCTGGTCTGGCACGAAGCGGACATCGCGCTCGCGCGCGCGGCGCGGACCGCCAACCTGCCGTTCGTCCTCTCGACGCACAGCTTCGTGCCGCTTGCGCGCGTTGCGCAGCATGCCGGCGGCGCGCCGTGGTTCCAGCTCTACATGCCGAACAACCGCATCAACGCGGGGAACCTCGTCGCTCTGGCGCTCGATGCCGGCTGCGAAGCGCTGGTGCTCACCGCCGACGTGCCGGTGGGCGGCAACCGCGAGTACAACGAGCGCAACGGCTTTTGCATGCCGCTGCGCCTCGGCCTGCGCACGCTGCTCGACGGCGCGCTCCACCCGCGCTGGCTGGCAAGCGTCTACCTGAAGAGCGACTGGCGCGCGCATCTGGCGGAATGGAGCACCCGCCGCGAAGCGCAGGGCTGGGACGACTTCGACTGGCTGCGGCGCGCCTGGCCGCGCAAGCTGCTCGTCAAGGGCATCCTGACCGCGGACGACGCGCTGCTCGCGCTCCAGCACGGCGCCGACGGCATCTTCGTCTCGAACCATGGCGGGCGCCAGCTCGACGGCGCGCCGGCTGCGATCGAAGCCCTGCCGCCGATCGCCGCCGCGGTCGGCGGCCGCATGGCGGTGCTGGTGGACGGCGGCTTTCGCCGCGGCGCCGACATCGTCAAGGCGCTCGCGCTTGGCGCCGACATGGTCTTCGCCGGCCGCGCCGCGCTCTATGGCGCGGCCGCCGGCGGCGAGGCCGGCGCGCGGCGCGCGCTGCAGATCCTGAAAAGCGAAGTGGATCGGGTGCTCGCCCTGCTGGGCTGCGCATCGACGGCCGAGCTCGGCCTGCGCCACCTGCGGCTGCCGGGCCGCCCGCTGCTTGGCCTTGATGGCGGCCGCGCGGGGGATCTGCGTGAAGAGCGCGACTTCCCGGCGGATCAGTCCGTCGAACGCCTGCGGCGCTGACGCGATGAGCGCGGGAATCTTCTGGCTGGTGATGTCCCTGCTGGTCGCCGTCGGACTGATCGGCGCGCTGTTTCTATCCGGCTGGCGGCACCGCAAGGACCGGATGCCGCAGGTGCCGCCGCTTCCTCCGGAAGAGGACGACTGGAGGAAGTAGCGGGACTGGAAAGCGAGCCGGCTAGTCGCTCATCAGGTTGGGGAAGATGAAGCCGAACGAGATGATCGAGACCGCCAGCTTGCAGACGAACTTGAATTTCTGCTGGCCGGTCATTTCCTTCCACGGCATGGATTTCTTCGGTGTTTCCATCGGGCGCCCCTCGCTGAAGAGTGGCGCCGAGTCTACGCTCGCTGCCTGACGGCAGACTGACAACAGCCAGGCTAGAAAAGCATCCAGTACATCGCGGCGAAGAACACCGGCACAAAGACGCACATGTTCCTGACCGAGGTCAGGCGCGCCTTCTCGGTCGAGTCGAGCTCGACGATGTTCGGCTTGTGGTTGCGGATCGCGCGCTCCTTCGCCTGCTTCTTGAGCAGGTAGAACTCGAGCCCGTAAAGCACGATTGCGATGACGACGCCGACGATGGCGCCTTCGATGGCGGGATGCAGGTTTCCCATCGGGGCACTCTAGCCTAAGGCGGCAAGGCGGGCAAACGCCCGCTTCATCGCGTTGACGCGCGCGAGATAGCCGCGCAAGTCATGGTCGCCGCAGCGCTGGCCGGGGGCGGCGCGGAAGCCGCGCGCGGCATAGGCGGCGCCGCCCGCGGCGCCGCAAAGATGGATGACCGCCGCGAGATCCTGTTTTTGCAGGGGTGTGGCCCTTGGCGCGATCGACGCCACCCGGCGATCGAGGAGCGCGGAGGTCATCTCGACCGCATGGCTGGGTATGACGCGAAAGTAGAGCGAGTTGAACCAGCACGACTCCCAGTCGTGCCAGCGCCCCTCCTCCACCACCCTGTGGTCGCGAACGCAGTAGCGCTTCGCCTCGCGGAAGGCGCCGTCGGTGATCTGGTACATGCCGACCGCGCTCGAAGCCGGCCGGTAGATCTCGAATGGCTCGTGCGTCAGGCGCCAGCGCCAATACGTGCGCGCCACCGGGTTGCCCGAGCCCTCGACCTGCGCGAGCGCAGCGAGCAGCTCGGGGGTGATCGCCGCCGTCGCATGGCGGCGGAAGACCGGGGCGTACGCCTGCCAGGTCTGCGCCGGCGCTTTCCACAGTACGCCGCTCACCGGAAAGAACAGCTCGGCCGGCTTGCGCGCCACTTGGTAGAGCCAGTTGGCCGCGGCCGCGAATACGAGAAGCGCACCCCCCGCCAGGGCGTATCGGGCCCATCGCGGCGCGGCACGCAGCCTGCTTGGTAAGGATATGGAAAATCGTCGAGCCATCAGGCGCGTAGGGCTGAGAGTGATCCACCGTCACCGGGTAGGGGACCAGAGCCTGCGCCGCGTTTCCGAGCTGGTGTTCGTGCGGGGCGAGGCCAAGGCCGTTCTGGAGTGGATCGACAGCAGCGGATTGCGCACCCCCATTTATATCGACATGGACCGCAGCAAGCTGCGCCTGACGCGCGGTATCCGCACGCTTTACTACTATGACGGCACGACCGTCGATCCGCGCACGGTGCAATTGACACCCCCGGAAGAGCAGCGCAAGTCGCGCTGAGCCTTGCTTTGCTGCACCGCACCCAAAAATCCTTTGGGTTCATGGTGTTAGACTGCGTACCACGTCCTGATATCGCGTTTCACTCCTCAGTTACCTCCCGGAGCTCCCATGCCCTACAAAATCCTGATCCTCGGCGCGTCCTACGGCTCGCTCCTCGCCACCAAGCTGGCGCTCGCCGGCCACTCCGCCAGGATGATCTGCCTGCCGAACGAAGCGGAGCTCTTCAACAAGGAAGGCGCGATCGTGCGCATGCCGGTCAAGGGCCGGGAAGGCCTGGTGCAGGTCGAATCGCGCAAGCTGCCCGGCCAGATCTCCGCCGGCGGCCCGGTGGGCGTCAAGCCGCAGGAATACGACCTGACGGTGCTCGCCATGCAGGAGCCGCAGTACCGCTCCCCCGGCGTGCGCGAGCTGCTCGACGCCGTCGCGAAGTCGAAGGTGCCGACCATGTCGATCATGAACATGCCGCCGCTGCCCTATCTCAAGCGCATCCCCGGCGTCGACGCCAACGCCTGCCGCTCCTCCTATGCCGACGCCACGGTCTGGGACAGCTTCGATGCGAAGTTCATGACGCTGTGCAGCCCGGACCCGCAGGCCTTCCGTCCGCCGGAGGAGAAGGTGAACGTGCTCCAGGTGCGCCTGCCGACCAACTTCAAGTCGGCGGCCTTCGAGTCGCCGGAGCACACCGCTATCCTGCGCAAGCTCGAGGCCGACATCCAGGCGGCGCGCTTCGAGGTCGGCGGCGAGAAGATCGAGCTGCCGGTAAAGCTCAAGGTGCACGACTCGGCGTTCGTGCCGCTCGCCAAGTGGGCGATGCTGCTCGCCGGCAACTACCGCTGCGTGACGAAGCAGGGCATCCGCTCGATCAAGGACGCGGTGCATAGCGACCTTGCCGCCTCGCGCGCGGTATTCGAGTGGGTGGTGAAGCTGTGCGTCTCGCTCGGCGCCGATCCGAAGGACCTGGTGCCGTTCGACAAGTACGCCGCCGCCGCGCAGGGGCTCGCCAGCCCCTCGTCGGCCGCGCGCGCGCTCTACGCCGGCGCGCCCAACATCGAGCGCGTCGACCGCCTGGTGCAGACCATCGCCGCGTCCAAGGGCATGCGCCTCCCCGCCGTCGACGAGACGGTGGCGCTGGTGGAGGCGAAGCTCGAGGAAAACCGCCGCAATGCCTCCGCGGCCGCGGCGACCAAGGCGAAGCCCGCCCAAGCCGCCTAGGTTTTTACCGGTTCTGACAAAGGCGACGGCCGCCCGACACGGCCGTTGCCGGGCCGACGGCTATCCCTGCCAAGGCCCCGGAAAGCGTGACTTTTTCAGCTATGAAGCCCGGTTCAGGGCTGGCACACCCTGTGCGTATAGATAGGCACAAAGGCTCACCGAGCCTGGAGACCAGGGAGAGTTGAAAATGAAAAAGATCATGATCGCCGCCGCCAGCCTGATGTTCGTTGCCACCGCGCAAGCCGAGCAGCAGTTCGAGATCCAGGTCGAGATGACCCCGATCGTCAAAGAGCAGAAGAAGGTTGTCGCCGGCAAGTCCGACGAGCGCTTCGCGAACTACGCCCTCGAGAACGTCGCCGCCGGCGGCCAGTAACTGAAGCAGCAGTAGAAGCAGGAAGGCCCGGTCCTGAACCGGGCCTTTTTGTTTTTGGCCCGCCTTTGACAGCGCCTGACGAAGTCGACGGGCCGCCGACGCGGCTGTTGCCGGCCCGACGGAATATCCCCGGAAAGCGTGAGGTTCCGCACGTTTCGAGCCGCATCCAGCTGGCATACCCCGTGCGTATAGGTAGGCATGAGGCTCATCGAGCCTAGACAGACACAGGGAGAAGGAAAATGAAAACGATCATCGTCAGCGCCACCATCGCCCTCTTCATCTTCGGCGGCTGGACCGGAGCCGCGCGCGCCAGCCAGCCGGAATTCACGATCGTCGAAGTCGACATGACTCCGATCACCGAAGTGCAGCAGCCGATCCTCGTGTCGGACGCGCGCTTCGCGAACTACGAGCTCGAGAACATCGCCAGCGGCGGCCAGTAACGCAAACGAAAAAGCAGCAGAAGTAGCAGCACTCCCTCGCCTCTCCAGGCGTTGCGGGCCCGGTTTCAGGAACCAGGCCCGTTATTTTTTTAAGGTTCTGGACTTGAGCAGCTTGCCCTGGCAGTCCGCGAGCGTGAGCGCGGTCAGGGCGATGGTCAGCTTGCTCTCGCGCATCTTCACTCCCGAAATGCGCTCAATGCGCAGGCGCTTTTCGCGCACCTTCGCCGCGGTCACGGCTTGCCGCCGAAATACTGCCGGGCCATGCGCAGCGACTCGACCGCCTGGTGCAGGTCGCGGCGGCGGATGAAGAGCTCGTCGAGCGCGACGAGCGCATCGAAGCCCGGCCGGAACAGGATCGCCTCGAGCTCGAGCGAGGTCAGCGTGCGCGACGAGTGGTGCCCCGGCGAGCGCCGGTGGATCGGCGCCACCGCCGACAGCGCCGCCGCGACCAGCGGCAGCACGCGCCCGAGATCCGGATCGACCGAGATCCGGTTCTCCTTGTCCACGAGGTGGTGGTAGGCGACGCGACACGCCACGGAAAGAGGCACCAGCTCCTCCTCCAGCTTCTGCTGCTCTCGTCTGTCGTGCGCGGTGGCGATACGCGATTCTAGAACCGCGCGCGGCTGCTTGTCAGCCGTCCACTTCCGCTAGCAGTCGAGCTTGGCGGCGAGATCCACGAAACTGGACGCAGCGATATCGACGACGCTTTGCTCTGCAACCAGGTCGGTCTTCTGTCCCACGCCGTGCTCGGTCGGCCGCGGCACGAAACCGGTAGCGAGGCCTTGCGCCTTCGCCGCCTTCAGGTCGCCGTTGTGGGCCGCAACCATCATCACTTCAGCAGGCGGCAGCCCCAGGTGCCGGCACGCCGCCAGATACGCCTCGGGCATCGGCTTGTAGGCGTGCGCCGTCTCCGCGCCCAGGATGCAGTCCCACGGCAGCCCGGCGCGCTTTGCCATGTTCACCATCAGGGCGATGTTGCCGTTCGAGCACGGCGCGATGATCAGCTTGCGCTTGAGCCGCGTCAGGCCTTGCACCACGTCGGGCCACGGCTCCAGCCGGTGCCACGCGTGGTTCATGTGATCGATCTCCGCGTCCGACAATCCCGCGATCGCATAGCGGCCGATCAGCTTGGCGAGGCTTTCACGGTGCAGATCGTCCAGGATCGTCCAGGGCCTGCGCCCGGAGCGCACCTCTTCCATCGATGGCTGGTAGAGCTGGCGCCACTCGTCCGCGAACTTCACCCAATCGATGTTGCGGATGCCCTTCTGCTTCGCGAACACCGCCAGGTCGCGGCTGACGCTGGTGCGCCAGTCTACGGTCGTGCCGAAGATATCGAAGACGCAGGCTTTGATGTTCAGGCGGGTTCTCGCCTAGAGCTTGTTCAGGCGGCCGTTTTTTTGCCCCACACCGCCCAATACTCGGCGCCGCGCTTCTCCACCTTGAACGAGAGCACCGTCTCCGGATCGACGCCGTGGATGGTGCGCGCCTTGTCCTCGGGCAGGCGGCCGTCGAGCGGCTCACCGTGGACCAGCAGGCCCTCGGCGCCGGCCTCGAGCGCGAGCTTGCAGTGCTCGAGGCGCTCCTTGCCCGCCGGCGTGTCCGACCAGGGCCGCGCGCCTTCGACGTTGGGCGCCCACAGCAGGCAGCTGCAGCCGCCGCCGCTCGACTCCACCGCCGAGTCCCAGATCGTCATCACTATCCTGCCGTCGCTCTTGCGCACGCCGCTCCAGCTGCTGCGCACATCGGTCAGGAACACGCCGCGCGCCTCGAACGCCTTGGCGCGCGAGATCAGGCGGCGTCCCGGCGTGCCGGCCTTCTTGTTTGCCTTGCCGATCGCCGTGCGCGCGTGCTTGAGCGCCTCGGTGCACAGGTCGGCGAGGGCCGACTCGCCGAGGCGTTCGGCATTGGCGCGAAGCTGCTCCATCTCGACCTTGGTCAGGCGCTCGATGCGCTCGGGAGTCCAGTCGCGGGAATTGCCGTTTTTGAACGGAATGTTGCGGACTTGCATAGCTACCCTCTCTTCTAATTCGAAGCGGAGGGTTGGGCGCTGCGGGAAGAGCTGCCGGCCAATGCTTCGTTGCTGTCGCCTACCCCTACATTAGAACAGAAAAGCCGGGCCGGCACGCGGGTTGCTGCCCTGCCGGAAGGAGGTATCCCTATGACAGACAAGCCGAATCGCGGCACCTTTCCCTAGGGCGGGACCGCTAGAAAGATCCAGCTCGCGCTAGGCGTCGGGGCGCGTGCCGTTCCTGATCTGAGCCTCGGCGGCGAGCCAATCGTCGAGCTCGTAGCCAGGCGAGAAGCCGCGCTGCTGCGCGCGGTAGTACGCCACCTCCGCGATTCGCTGGCGGAATTCATCGGCGGAAGCGTCGGGCTGCGCATGCGTCGCTGCGTCCTGCTCCGGTTGCGCGCGCGGCGCGGCGTCCTGCTTGAGCGGCTGCACTTTTCTTACTGACTTGACTGCCATATCGACCTCCTGTGCAAATGGTGCCGGCATCTTGCGGTCTTCCGCCGCGCGGCGAAATCGACGCTTTCGCGTCTCGCGTATCCGCTTTTCGACTACAGGCCCGCTCAGCCGGGGATCAGGCGCCATAATTCGCCATGGGCGATCAACTGAAAAACCGCAGCGCGCTGGTCACCGGCGCCAATCGAGGCATCGGCCTCGCCATCGCGAAGGAATTCGCAAAAGAAGGCGCAGAAGTGTTCCTCGCCGGCCGCAACACGGCGGAGCTCGAAAAGGTGCGCGCCGCGATCGCCGCCGCCGGCGGCAAGGCGCAGGTCTGCACGGTGGACCTCGAGAAGGAAGAATCGGTGCGTGCGCTAGCGGCGTCGCTCAAGGGCAAGCTGCAGTCGCTGGATGTCTTCATCGGCAACGCGGCGTCGCTCGGCGCGCGGGTGCCGCTGATCCGCTATCCGCTGGACACCTGGCGCCAGACCTTCCGCATCAACGTCGACGCCAACCTGGTGCTGCTCGCCGAGCTCGATCCGCTGTTCAGGAAGGCTGCCGCGCCGCGCATCGTCATGCTCTCGGCGAAGGTGGCCACGCAGGGCAAGGCGACCACCGGCTCCTATGCCGTGACCAAGGCGGCGCTGGAAGCGATGGTGCGCATCTACGTGGTCGAGGCCGGGGCGTCCTCGCCGATGCGCATCAACATGGTGAGCCCGGGGCCGACGCGCACCGAGATGCGGGCGCGCGCCGCGCCGCAAGAAGATCCGATGAGCATCAAGGCGCCGGAAAAGATCACCGGCCTGTTCGTGCGCCTGGCGACGCCCGCCTGCACGCTGCAGGGCCAGTGGATCGACGCCGACGAATGGCTCGCCGGCAAGACCAAGGTCTAGCTCAGTCCGCCTTGATGTTGGCGCTGCGGATGACGCGCCCGACGCGCTCGTAGTTCGAGCGCACGTAGGCGCCGAACTCCTCCGGCGTGCTGCCGCCCGGGTCGAGCATCAGCTCGTCCAGCCGCTTGCGGAACTCGGGCGCCTCGATCGCGCCCACCATCTCGCGGTTCAGGCGCTGCACGATCTCCGGCGGCGTGCCGGCGGGCACGAACGCGCCGAGCCAGCCGGTCACCTCGAAGCCGGGCAGCACCTCGCCGATCGCCGGCACCTCCGGCAGCTTCGGATTGCGCCTGGCGCTCACCACGCCCATCGGCCGCAGCTTGCCGGTGTTCTTCGCCACCAGCAGCGGCGATTCGAAGATCATGTCCACCTGGCCGGACATGACGTCGGCGAGCGGCGAGCCCTTGTAGGGAACGTGCAGCAGATCGATGCCCGCAGCCTGCTTGAACATCTCGCCGATGATGTGCGAGATGTGCCCGGAGCCGTAGGACGCGTACGTCAGCTTGCCGGGGTTGCGCCGCGCAGCCTCGAGCAGCTCCTGCAGGGACTTCGCCTCGACCTTCGGGCTCACCACCAGCACCGGCGCCCCGCTGTAGATGAGCGTCACCGGCGCCAGGTCCTTGAGCGGATCGAAGGCAAGCTTGTAGAGGAAGGCGTTGGCCGTGACGATGCCGCTCGCCGCGATCAGCACCGTGTAGCCATCGGCTGCCGACTTCGCCGCGTGCTCCGCGCCGATGTTGCCGCCCGCACCCGGGCGGTTTTCGACGATCACCGGATTCTTGAGCGTCACGGTGAGCTTCTCGGCGAGCATACGCGCCATCAGGTCGCCCGCGTTGCCCGGCGGGAACGGCACCACGAAGCGCACCGGCTTGGAAGGATAGGGTTGCGCGGCGACTGCCGCAGACAGGACAAGCCCCAGAAAAAACGCGGCGAGACGGTTCATGGAAAGCGAGTCTAGCCTAGAGATCGCCGCAGAAAACAGCGGCGAAATGGCTACGGTACGATTGCGGTACCCCGAAAGGATTTTCCAATGACGCCCCGGGCGGAGTCGAGTGCGTGGCCCGCCGCTTTGGCCGGCTTGGCCGCGCTCGCCGTGGCAATGGGCATCGGCCGCTTCGCCATGACGCCGATCCTGCCGATGATGCAGGACCAAGGGGTGTCGCTCGCGCAGGGCGAAGCGGCC
>Ga0193752_1000409_pt1 | contig 42236 bp, 32 predicted proteins | sample H1c1metaG_FD_144924 | JGI IMG/M metagenome (GOLD analysis project Ga0193752, IMG submission 144924) | Soil microbial communities from a riparian zone of the East river system, Colorado, United States - H1c1 | ecosystem: Environmental > Terrestrial > Soil > Riparian zone | place: USA: East River...
CATTGGAAATTAACGTCAAATTCTAAATTAATATTTGCGCTAACATTACCTTGATAATCAAATGATTATTTGCTGCTGTTTCCAAACTTTCAAAGAACTTTTAGACTATACTTTGTATCCCTTTTTTAATTGGGAGTGCAAAGGTAATGGTCTTTATTTTATCACCAAAATTTATCTTAACTTTTCTTCTCTTTTTTCCTTTGAAAAAACCCGTTTTTTAATTGGGAGTGCAAAAGTAAGAGCGGAGAGTTTACCCACCAAATCTAATTTCAATTTTCATGAAATTATTTTTGATTTTAACGATTCCTTTTGTGTGTGATTTTGTTAAGAACTGATGCCTTTTTTCAAAAGCGGACGGCAAAGATAAGGGTGGAAAAACTGCTGCCAAAATAAATATGCTTCTTAATTATTCACACCGGCTCAAATCAGATGTAGATATCACCTAAAAAGTGCCACAGTACTGTGTTTCAGGATTCAAAAAAAATATTTAGTTTTTTTCAGAAAATATTGCGATTTCACTTTAACAGCTTAAATAAGCTGAATTTGAAGCTAAATTGTTCAACTCCTAAACTCAAAATAAAAATATTAGAAAGACCTATGAGAGCTGAAAATTTTTAAGAAAATGCTACTTTATGAAGAAATAAACCACCGGATGGTACTGAAAAATCAGCTTTACTGCAGTCCTTTGATTCAATTATCGCTTTAAATTCATCAAAATTTATCTTCTTTTTGCCCATTAAGAGCATGGTTCCTACCAATCCTTTCACCATTCCCCTTAAAAAACGATTGGCTTTTACTTTGTAGATAAGGCAATCAGCCTCCTGCACCCACTCACTTATATATATATTACACAGAAAGGTATTTACCTGGGTGTTTCTTTTAGAAAAGCTGGTGAAATCATTATGCTGCATGATCTCACCGGCAGCCTGTTGCAACAAGGCAAGGTCAACCGGGTAAGGCACATAACAAGCCCTGTCCTGCAAAAAAGGGTTTTTCTGCCGGTATATATAGTAATGATATTCCCGGCTTATTGCATCAAACCTGCAATGTGCATCTTCAGGTACAGGAAATATTCGCTTTGCTACAATATCATCCGGAAGGATCGCATTCAGGTTATAAGAACCATCTTCTATTGGTTTATCAATATCGAAATGAAAAAAATTCTGCAAAGCATGCACACCTGCATCAGTACGGGATGAACCGGTAAGCTCAAATTTTTGCCTGTAAAAGATCTCCAGCGCCTTTTCAAATTCTGCCTGTACAGAATTTGCATTCTGCTGCTTTTGAAAACCCGAGTAGTTGGTGCCTTTATAGGAAACCTCAATAAAATAACGTGGCATTTGTAACCTTTGAGCGTTTTGTTTAGTATTAATCGTGATCGCTTTTCAAAAATACTTATTAAACATGTTTTTGCCATTTAAATAAAAACCTGCTGAACATTAACTATACCACGCTTATTTTTGTAGCCTAAATTTTAAATATGAAAAGAATTCTTTTTTTACTTGCTTTAATGGCAGGGCCCTTTTTTGTAATGGCACAACCTGGTGCCGAGCCACAGGACACTTCCTGGAAAAAGATCCTGCGGGAATCAAGTCCCAGGGTAAATGACCTCGTACATACCAAACTGGAAGTCAGGTTTGATTACGACAAATCTTACCTCTATGGTAAAGCCTGGGTAACGTTAAAGCCCCATTTCTACAATACAGATTCTTTATTGCTGGATGCAAAAGGAATGGATATTAAAGAAGTATCAATCATGAAAGGCACTTCAAGATCTAAATTGAAATATGCATACGATGGTTATGAATTGAGGATAACCCTTGATAAAATGTATAAAGGCGGAGAGAATTATACGGTTTACATTGACTATGTAAGTAAGCCAGATGAATTAAAAACAAAAGGCAGTGCAGCTATTACTGATGCCAAAGGATTATATTTTGTTAATCCAAAAGGTGAAGACAAAGATAAACCTACGCAAATATGGACACAGGGCGAAACAGAAGCCAACAGTGTATGGATGCCTACTATTGATAAACCCAATCAAAAAACAACTGATGAAATTTACATGACAGTTCCTGCAAAATATGTAACACTCAGCAATGGTTTATTGATCAGCAAAAAAGCAAACGCAGACGGCACCAGGACTGATTACTGGAAGATGGACCTGCCACATGCACCTTATTTATTTTTTATGGGCGTAGGCGATTTCTCCATCATCAAAGACAGTTACAAAGGAAAAGAAGTAAGCTATTATGTAGAGAAAGAATACGCTTCTGTAGCACGTGGCATTTTTGGATACACTCCTGAGATGATGAAATTCTTCTCAGAAAGATTAGGCGTTGAATATCCATGGCAAAAGTATTCACAGATAGTTGGGAGAGATTACGTGAGCGGCGCAATGGAAAATACTACAACTACTTTACACCAGGAAAGTGCTTACCAGAATGCCAGGGAACTGGTTGATGGCATTGGCTGGGAAGGTACCATTGCACACGAATTATTTCACCACTGGTTTGGAGACCTGGTAACAGCTGAAAGCTGGAGCCACCTTACCGTTAACGAATCAATGGCTGATTACAGCCAAACACTATGGATGGAATACAAGCATGGTAAAGATGCTGGCGATGCAGAAAACCTGCAGGGCTTACAGGCATATTTATCAAGCCCCAACGATAGCAAAAAAAACCTGGTACGTTTTAATTATGCCGATAAGGAAGATATGTTTGACCTGGTGAGTTATCAAAAAGGAGGACGTATACACCATATGCTGCGCAACTATGTTGGTGATGAAGCTTATTTTAAATCACTGAATACTTATTTAACCAACAATAAATTCAAGCCCGGGGAAGCAGGCCAGATGCGCCTTGCCTTTGAAGAAGTTACCGGGAAGGATATGAACTGGTACTGGAACCAATGGTTTTACGGAAGCGGCCATCCTATCGTAAAGATCGATTACAATTATGAAACGCCAGGCAAAGCCATGGTGATCATTGAGCAAACCCAAAAGACCGATAAAGTTTTCCGTTTGCCTATAGCGATTGATGTTTATAATGGCGCTGCTAAGAAAAGATACAATGTATGGGTTGAGAATAAGATCGATACATTCAGTTTCAATTATTCGCAAAAACCCGATCTTATAAATGTGGATGCCGATAAAGTAATGCTTTGGGCTAAAACAGATAATAAGACTGCTGAGAACTATGTGCACCAGATGAAATATGCACCACAATATTTAGACAGGAGAGAAGCTCTTGATTATTTTGCAAAGAAAGGAATGAATGAACTGGCAATTGGTTTGACCGATAAGTTTGCACCATTAAGAAGGAATACGATTGGCAAACTGGAAGCTTCTAAAATTGCAGAAGATCCAAAAGTAATAGAAGGAATAGAAAAAATCGCCAATACAGATAAAGACAGGAGAACAAAAGCTGCTGCTATCTCTTACCTGGCTAAAACCAGCAATGCTAAATACAAATCGCTTTACGACAGCAATATTAACGACAGCAGTTATTCTGTTGCGGGGGCAGCACTGGAAGGATTGATAGGCCTGGAACCAGCTAAAGCCTATGAACTTGCAAAGAAATACAGCAAAGATGCCAAAGGAAACCTGGGTGATGTAGTAAATGAAACGATCATTAAAGAAGGTACTGAAGCTGATTTTGATTTTATTGTTAAGCGTTTTGATGATATGCCTTTAAGCCAGGAGAAATTAGGAGCTGTGGGAACTTTTGCAGGTTATCTTGTAAAAGTGCAAAACATAGCTAATGTAAAAAAAGGGATCGATGCGATCCTTAAATTCCGAAATGCAGTACCTGAGCAATTCAGGGGCTTTGTTGACCCGATGATCCTGGGTGAATTAAGCAAAGTGAGTAAAGCCAAAGGAAAAGAAATTGAAGATTATATCAGTAAGGGAATGAAATAAACAGAGATCCCACCAAATAAAAATGCCTCCACAATGGAGGCATTTTTATTTTATAACAATTTTTATTTTTACCAACTTCCGCTTGCACCCCCACCACCGAAACTACCACCACCAAAGCCACCAAAACCACCGCCACCAGAGCTTCCTCCACCGCCACTCCAGCCGCCGCTGCTCCTTCCACCGCTGCCACTCAACATATTTGCAATGGTCCATGCAGCAAAACCTCGCCTGCTCATAAAAGAACCTCCCCCACCCTTACCACCGCTGATCACAAGAAATACCACGATAATAATGATGATAAAGATGATCCGTCCTATACCTGAGCCGCCTTTTTTGCTACGATAGTTTTCAGGTGCCTTATATTCACCTTTAACTGCCTGTATGATGGCATCTGTGCCTTCTTCAATACCCCGATAGTAATCATTTCCTTTAAAATTGGGTACGATCTGCTCATCAATTATATGCTTAGCTGTAATATCCGGCAATGCACCTTCCACACCATAGCCTGTTGCAATATTTAATTTCCGGTCATCTTTTACAATAAGTAATACAACCCCGTTACTGAATTCTTTTCCGCCTACCCCCCAGGCCCTGCCAAGCTTTACATTAAAATCAGCTACATCATCTCCGTTCAACGTGGGAATAATTACTACCGTGATCTGCGTAGATGTACTGTCATCAAAAGCAACCAGTTTATTTTCCAAAGCCTGTTGCTGATCTGCAGTAAGTGTATTGGTGTAATCATTTACCAGCTTGTTCGGCTTTTGCTGTAGCAATTTCTCAAGATCAAACTTATCCTGGGAAAATGATAAAAGCGAGGCCAGCAGCAGAATAAATATGGAAAGAAATTTTTTCATCTTTGATTATAGAAGCCTGGTACTTTTATTACTTGCCAAAAACAATTTCGTCAGGCAATTCGTTTTTATCTTCTGTTGGTATGTAAGGAAATTTTTCTTTTAAGGTTTGCCCTATTTGTGTAATGCATTGCTCTATACCATTGCTGATATTGTCTTTTGTGAACTGAGACAACATATTTTTCACTGCATTATCCCAATATGCTGCACCTACTTTTTGGTAGATGCCTTCATCAGCAAACAAAGCCAGTTCATGATGATCCATGGCAATGTAAAGCAGTACCGCATTGCGGTGATCGGTTTCCTGCATTTTCAATTTAAAGAAGATCTCAGCGGCCCGGTCAATTGCATCTACATAAGCATTTTTGCTTTCTACATAGATCCGTATCTCGCCACTGGTCTCTCTTTCGGCCAGGCGAATGGCTTCCACGATCTGTGCCTTATCTGCAGCAGAAAAAAATTCTCTCTTTTTAAATAAAGAAAACATGCGGAAGGTTTTATAAAACTTATGATCCACCCGGTTAGGATGGATCATAAACATACATGAATTTATTTTATGTCGAACTTGATATCAGGGTTCTTTTCGCTACCTGCCTCTGCTTTGTAAAAAGGTTTTTCTTTAAACCCAAAGATGGTTGCCAGTATGCTTTTGGGCAAACGTTTTACTTTCAGGTTATAGCCTTCAACCGATTTATTATAATCCTGGCGGGCAACATTGATGCGGTTCTCTGTTCCTTCGATCTGTGTTTGAAAATCACGGAAAGCCTGTGTTGTTTTAAGGTCAGGGTAGGCCTCAAAAGAAGCGATCAACCTGCTGAAAGATCCCTGCAGGTTTGCCTGTGCTTTTTGGTACGCTTCAAGAGAAGCAGGATCATTGATATCTACATTGATAGAAGTAGCCTTAGCCCTGGCTTCAACCACTGCAGTTAAAGGTGATTTTTCGAAATTGGCTGATGCTTCCACAGTTTTGATGATGCTGCTGTAAAGATCGGTACGGCGCTGGTAATTGGTTTCTACATTACTCCAGACTTTTTTTACATCCTGGTCGGCAGATACCAGGCTATTATATCCATTGCATCCCCAAAAACCAAGGACGAGAACTATTCCAAGCGTAATTAATAATCCTGTGCGTTTCATAATTTTTCTTTTTTAAATGTTAAGAGTTTAAAAATAATATTTTCCGGGTATAATTCATATTAATTACGGGTTAATATAAAAGTAACCTATAAAAACTGTTAATCCTTGATGGCAGCAATGCCCGGCAAAACTTTTCCTTCAAAATATTCCAGCATGGCACCACCACCAGTGCTTACATAGCTCACTTTATCGGCCAGGTTAAATTTATTTACAGCAGCCACACTATCGCCACCGCCAACCAGGCTGAAAGCACCGTTTGCTGTAGCCGCTGAAACTGCTTCTGCAACTGCTTTTGTTCCGGCTTGAAATTTCTCCATCTCAAATACACCCATCGGGCCGTTCCACAAAACCGTTCTTGATTTACCGATGATCTCATTAAAGATCCCAACAGCTTTAGGGCCAATATCCAGTCCCATCCAGCCATCTGGTATGGCATCACTTGGGCGAGTTTCGGTATTTGCATCGGCTGCAAACTTATCAGCAATAACAGAATCTTCAGGTAAATGAATGCTTACATTCTTTTGCTTTGCTTTTTCTAAAATATCCAAAGCGGTTTGTAAACGGTCATCTTCACAAAGTGAGGAACCGATCTTACCGCCTCTTGCTTTTAAGAATGTGTAAGCCATACCGCCACCAATGATGATATCCGTTGCTCTTTCCAATAAATTTTCAATGATCAGTATCTTATCTGAAACCTTTGCCCCACCAATGATGGCACAGAAAGGCTTTTCTGCTTCATGTAAAACCTTTTCGGCACTGCTTACTTCGTCATTCATCAGCAAACCAAACATTCTTTTATCCTGAGGAAAGAATTTAGCGATCACGGCCGTAGAAGCATGCGCCCTGTGGGCAGTACCAAATGCATCGTTCACATATACATCGCCCAGCTTGCTTAATTTTTCGGCAAAAGCTTCATCACCTTTTTCTTCTTCTTTATGAAAACGAAGGTTTTCCAAAAGCAACACTTCCCCTGCCCTCAACATAGATGCAGTGAGTGCTGCCTGTTCGCCCACGCAGTTATCTGCAAAAAACACCCTGGTACTTCCATCTCCAATAGCCGGGTTGGTATGCCCAACATTCAATAATTTATACAAGGGGTTTACCAGGTGCTTTAATGAGTATTTATCTGTGGGACCATCTTTTGGCCTGCCCAGGTGACTCATTAAAATTACACTGCCACCATCGGCCAGTACTTTTTTAATGGTTGGAATGGTTGCCGTCATCCTAGTATCATCGGTAATGTTAAAGCTCTCATCCAAGGGAACATTAAAATCAACACGGATAAGGGCTCTGTGGCCTGCAAAATTAAAATCGCTGAACTTTGACATAACTATTGTTTATAAAATTAAACCGCAGAAGCAGAAAGTCGCAGAGCAAAAATTCTCAGCGGCTCAGCGCCTCCGCGGTTAAAAATATTATTCACCTATTATCTATCTTTTTTAAATAGACGATTGAAAAGGTATCTTATTTTATCAACCCTGCAAAATGATGTACTGTACGCACCAGTTGACTCACATAACTCATTTCATTATCATACCAGCTAACGGTTTTCACCATTTGCTTATCGCCCATGGTCATAACCTTGGTTTGGGTTGCATCAAATAAAGAACCGTAATGGATGCCGATCACATCGCTGCTAACGATCTCATCTTCGGTATAACCGAAACTTTCGTTACTGGCGGCTTTCATAGCAGCATTGATCTCTTCAACAGTTACTGTCTTCTCTAAAATAGAATACAATTCGGTAACCGAACCGGTAATTACAGGTACACGCTGAGCACCACCATCTAATTTACCTTTCAGTTCAGGTAAAACCAGCCCGATTGCTTTTGCAGCACCTGTACTATTAGGTACAATGTTGGCAGCAGCAGCCCTGGCCCTCCTCAAATCACCTTTTGGATGCGGAGCATCTAAAGTATTCTGATCATTTGTATAAGCGTGGATGGTACTCATGATACCGGTAACAATATTAAAATTATCATTCAGCGTTTTGGCCATTGGTGCAAGGCAATTGGTGGTACAGCTTGCGCAGCTGATCACCGTTTCGCTGCCATCTAAAATAGCATGGTTCACATTAAATACTACAGTTTTCAGGTCGCCTGTTGCAGGAGCAGAAATTACCACTCTTTTTGCACCGGCAGTTAAATGAGCTTCAGCTTTTGCCTTATCGGTAAAGAACCCTGTACACTCAATAACCACATCCACATCATGGCTGCCCCATGGAATTTGAGCAGGGTCTTTTTGAGCATATACTTTTATATCATCGCCGTTAACCACTATTGAATTTTCTGTAGCGGTTACCAATTGGCCAAAACGGCCCTGGGCGCTATCGTATTTTAATAAATGTGCCAGCACAGCCGGGCTGGTTAGATCATTGATGGCTACAACATCAATACCTTTCATATCGTATATCTGGCGATAAACCAAACGGCCAATGCGGCCAAATCCATTGATAGCAACTTTTACTGTACTCATAATAGCAATTTTAAATTACACCTGCCGGCCGGCAGGCTGGTTATAAATGATGAATTTGCGGTGCAAAAGTACATTTTGTGGAACATATATTGAGCTAATATTTTACAACGATTTAAATTATTTGGCTGAAAAACTGCCGAACGTTATCTTTGCCGTCCTTTAACAGGAAACGCCGCGTTGGTCAAGGGGTTAAGACGCCTCCCTTTCACGGAGGAATCACGGGTTCGAATCCCGTACGTGGTACAAAAAAGCCTTTCAATAATTGAAAGGCTTTTTGTTTTTTTAGAGCTGCTGTTTGAACGGCTAATCCCATACTGGGTCTGTGTTACAGCAGTTGGACAGCCCCGTTTTCAAGGAAATCATTTTATACCTGATCTATCATTTATTTTCTTATAGAAACCCCTTCATATTCCAACCTTCCGTCAAAAACATGCACCAGTTCCGACAGTTCATAAACATTTTTATATCCATAGCCATATAAATTAATATAGGTGGGAATATTAAGCGCCAGCGTAATTTCCTGTTTGGTCTTTTCGGCAGGCTTTGGTTTCATAACTTTAGATGCAAAATTCACCTCATCCCCTTCAAAATTATTATTGCAGTAGATCAGGATCTTTGTTTCCTTATCCGGGATGATTCTTGCCAGGTTTGCCTGTGTAAAATCTGAAAAATTCAGGTGTATGGCCCCTTTAATATGTTTGCTTTTGAACATATTGTCGGACCGGGTATCCAGGATGACCACATTATCCCGGCTGCTCATCCGTTTAAATTCATCCACATTCACCAGCCTGTCTTTCCGATGCTCTTTTACTTCGGAAATCAGTTTTTCATAAGCATCAAAATCAACTTTTGCTCTTTTAAATGCAAGTGTGCTAAATGTAAGTTTGCCTGCCATTAACAAGAACGAAAAGAAACAAAGGATAATTATTACGAAATGAAATCTTAGCTTGTTCATAATATTTAGTTTTGAGGTTTATAATTTATTTGTCAAAAGCAGTGATCTTGATCTTTTTACCATTTACTTTCAAACTCCGGCCATTCTGCTCCAGCAGTTTATCCTGTTTCTGTTCATTCTCCAGTAACTGGTTTAAATATTTGTACACTTCCGCATCGGTTATGGTAACCTTGCTGCCGTTGTAAACCGCTTCGGAAATATATGAGTTAAGAATATTGGCGGCATTACTCTGGAACAATTTTGGTGTACCATAAATATCGCAGCCAATAATTTTATTTCCGGTAACCGCCAGCACACCTACAATAGTTGGATCTTTTGCTATGTTTTTCTTGAATTCATCCATGTACTCTTTTACCTCCTTATTGTAATTGGTTGATTGGGTCACGGCAGTGTACGTACCAGTACTTGTAGCAGTGCCATTTGCCGAATTTATCTGCGCCACTTTTTCCCAAACCTTGCTCTGGCTTTTTTCCTTTACAATACTTTTTCGCACATCATTATTAATATTACTGTGGTAAGAGGAGAAGTTTGCGCTAACCGAATAAGACTGAGCGTTGGCTCCCGAACTCCACCTGCCATGCTCCACGCAATAAACAGGTATTTGCAATGTTTTGCCGGGAGGTATGAGCGCATCTTTTTCTATCACCCTGTCCTGCTTGCCCCCTTTTACAATATCACCCATGCCAATGATGATGGTATCTTTTGAAAGGTTTTTAAACCTCAATGTATTCACTTCTCCACCAGCTGAAATTTCCTGCACCAGTATCTTTGACTTTTTCAGGGCCTCTTCCAGTGTAGTGTACTTTCCCATTCCTGCAAATTCTTTATAGAGTGAAGGTTTTGCTTTTATGTAATAGAGTTTTATTTTTTTATGCTCGGTTACAAAGCCATTTTTAGCTATGTGGCTTGCATCTGCAAAAGGCATGTATAGATTATCCTTTTTCAACTGGGCCTGCGTGGTTAAGGCTATCAGCATGATTACAATGGTGAAAATGCCCGGGTACTTTTTCATGGTTTTATTTTTTGTAATGAATACGGTGTTTTGCACCATGAAAGTACTTCTGCAAAAAAGCGATTTAACATAACACTTGGTGAAAGCTGCGTTTCACTTGGTAAGGCTCGCCATTATTGCCGGCAAAAGATGTTTCTTTGCAATAGAAATGTGGGACAAAAGATGACTAAACGTTTTGAGAAACTTAAACAGGTATTGGTGATATTGCTGCTGATAAATGCCGGCAGCATAGTACCCGTTTATGCTCAGTCGAAAAAAAGTGACAAATTCAAAAAAGCTTCTCAAAAAGTAGAAACCGGTATTGATGACCGGAATGATGACTCACTTGCCCAGGGGTATTTTGACATGGGCGACAACTATTACCAGAAGGGTGAACTCGAAAAAAGTGAATCCTACTACAAAAAATCAAAGAACGTTTATGAGCGGAAAAAGAATGCGGCCGGAATAGCAAAAAGCAGCAGGGCATTGGCCATTGTACAGGAAGACCTGAACAAAAAAAAAGAAGCTCAGTCAAACTATTACACCGCAGAGGGTAATGCCGTCATTACCGGCGACTCCGTTGCCCGCAAGTTGAATGCAAATGACCTGGAGCGGCTTCTCAAACCAGATTCCTCCAAACTTCAAAAGCAGGCATTACAAAGTAATATTAATCTTGGCCTGAAAAACAAAGACACTACCGGTTTAATTAATTCTTATAACAGGCTGGGCGATTTTGACCTGAAAGCCAACGGTATTTCTGCTGCAGTGCAGTCTTATAGTAATGTTTACAAACTATCCAAAAATCAACCTGAGGTAGCACTGCGTTTCAATCAAAAAATAACCGACGTTTATTTAAAAGATAAAAATTTTACCCAGGCCATCGAAACCAAAAAACAGGTTTTACAGGAACCATTTGTTGCAAACTCCACACAATTAAAAGCAAGTGAGATCACTTCACTGGCCGATATCTATATTCAAAAGAAAGAAGACTCCACGGCCATAACCCTGCTCCGTCAATCTTACCTTATATCTGTACAGAACGGCCATACACTGGAAGCAAGAAAATGTGTTGAAAAACTCGACAGTATTTTCAGGAGCAGCGGTAAAACTGCCATGAGCCTGCAATTGTACAAAGGATTTCTTTCGGAATTACCCAACATCATTGATAAAGACAGTTCACTGATCGATAATAAGATCATTGCTGAAACAGAGGAACGTTTAAAACAACTGGAAGTTGAAAAAAACCTTAAAGACGACCTGATCAGGAAAAAAAATATTTTCAATTACTGGCTTATCGGTTCCATGATCGTACTGCTTTCCTTTATTGCAGTCATACTATTTGTGGTAAAAAAACTAAGGGTGAAGAATAAAAAAATAGCCCTGCAATCTTTACGCAGGGAAATGAACCCGCATTTTATCTTTAACAGTCTAAACAGCATTAACCAGTTTATTGCCAATAATAATGAACTGGCCGCAAACCAGTATCTCACCAAATTTTCTACACTAATGCGCAGGGTGATGGAAAACTCCAAAGAAGATTTTGTACAGTTTTCCAAAGAGGCCGAACTGCTGCAGAATTATTTAGAGCTGGAACGCAGCAGGTTCCCGGATAAATTTGATTTTAAGATAACGGTTGATGATGAGTTATTTGCTGATGAAGATATTCTGATACCCGGTATGCTGATACAACCGCATATTGAAAATGCCATCTGGCATGGCCTGCGCTATATGGAAACAAAGGGCTACCTGGAATTAAGTTTCATTAAAAAACAAAATGCAGTTTGTATCATTATTGAAGACAATGGTGTAGGCATTGCTGAAAGCAAAAGAAATAAAACCGTAAACCAGCAAAAACATTCAGGCAGGGGAATGAGCAATACGCTGGAAAGAATTAAGATACTGAATGAATTGTACCACCAGAATATTACCTGCGTGATAGAAGATAAAGCAGAACCTGCCACAGGCGTAAAGATCATTTTAACGGTACCAATAACTAAAAAGCAAGCAGTATGAAGATCAAAGCTGTAATTGTTGATGACGAATTAATTGCCAGGGAAGTGCTGGAGAATTACCTGGCAAAATATTGCCCGGTGGTGGAAGTAGTCGGGCAGGCACAGCATATTAAAGAAGCTGTGCCAATGATCCGATCGCTACAGCCACAGCTCGTTTTTTTAGACGTTGAAATGCCTTATGGAAATGCTTTTGATGTGCTGGAAGCCTGCCAGGACCAGCAGTTTGAAACTGTTTTCATTACAGCCTATTCTGAGTATTCATTGCGGGCATTGAACATGAGCGCTGCGTATTATATTCTCAAGCCCATCGACATAACAGAATTAATTTCGGCAGTAAATAAAGTGCAGTTGTCTATTTTAAAATCCGAAGACTTTAACCGCACAAAGATCCTGCTGGAGAATTTAAAATTACAACCCGAAAAACAACAGATCATCTTACCCACCTTACAGGGTTTTGATGTTATTAAAACAGAGAATATTGTAAAGCTGCAGGCAAACGGAAATTTTACTGATGTGTACCTGGCCGATGGCAGTTGCAAAATGATCTGCAAATTCTTAAAGCATTTTGATGAATTATTGGGCGCTCCCTTTGTGCGTATTCATCGTTCTTTTATAGTCAATACCCGTTTTATAAAATCCTATTCCAAAAGCGCCGGAGGTTTTGTAACCTTGCTGGATGGTTCGGAAATTGAAGTATCTGCAACGCACAAGGATCAATTGATGAAAGCTTTTGCCGGTTAAGATGTAAAAAGCCTTCCGCTAACGAAAGGCTTTTTAAAACTAACTACTAAAACACAATTCTTATTTTCCGGCATCAAATTTTTTGAAGATCGTTTTAACGCTCTGGTCAATTTCTTTACCGGTCATTTTACGGCTGTTAACTTCACTGGTTGTCCAGCCCTGCCAAACAGCCTTGTCCGTCCTGTTATCGATCATAGTGATGGTAACTGTACCTTCCTTAACTGTTGTGGTATAGGTATCATAACCTGAGAACTGGCCGGGATAATAATAAGTATTTACCCTGCCGGTGTAACGGTTGTAATAACTACGGGTGTAAGATGGAGAATACACAGCATCCTTTTGCTCCTTTTCTGATCTTTCCACCAGGAACTCATAATTCACCATAATGTCTGGATTTTTATTTACTTCCCTCCAGCCAATCTTTTGTAACTGATTGTTTACAGCATTACGGATGTTTGCATCAGTAAGCCCATTCTTCACAGTTTTTTTAGTTTCCCTGGTTTCAGGCTTTTCAACCCAGGCGTAAGTTTTGTATTTACTAAAGTCGGCAGACTTGTCTTGTTCTACATGGGCGGTACCGGCACAACCGGTAATAAGCAATCCTGCCGAAATGGTGACTGCTGAAACCCAAATCAATGATCTGATTTTCATAATTAGCTCCTTTTTAAAGTTTTATAGAATACATCCAGTTTATTAAGACAAAAACTATGCTTAACACCACAATTTACATGCAGGTTAAGTGAAATAAAGCTTAATGTGTGAAGGACAAGTGTTAATCAATTCAAAAAACAGGTTGCAGTGCACATGCCACTTTTAGGGTATTGCAGGAGGAAGAACCGGGCAGTAGATTTATACCGTAATCGATCTTTTTTTCACCCCAAATCTTACAAAAATGATAACATCCTTTTTTAAACAATTCCGCAAGTCAGTTATTTTATTTGCTTTGCCTGCTTTGTTGTTATTTGCTGCATGCAATAACAACAAAGACAAGAAAACTCCTGCAGATCCTGCAGCAGAAAAAATAAAAACAGATACAACCAAACCTGCTTCAAGAGAGACCAGCTCATTACTCACCATTGCCGCAATAAATGAAAGCCGTGAGGGTAAAAATGTTGAATTCCGTTTTTATGAAAGGCAGGCTATTTATAAGGTTGACAAAACTAATGAGATATACAGGAGTAATACCGATCTGCTGAATGAAGCCTTAAAAAACAATATCCCCGTAAGGTTCGTTACCGACGCTGGCACACTTGCTGTAACAAATATTACCAAAGCTACTGATGAAGAAATAAGGGCTTATAATACAGGCGATGGGCCTAACAGTGCTGCCACAAAAATAAAAGGAGCGGACCTGGTTAGCATTGACGTTTTAAAAATTGATACGGCTGTTTTTAACCGTGTTGATTACCAGGTCAAGTTCCCCATTTTTAGATTATGTACCAATGTGGTACCAGACTATGCAACGCTGGTTAACATATTTAATGACTGTGCAAGCCAGGGATGCAATAAGCCGCCGCCATATACTATTACCAACTGTATCCCTTTTCAATATGTAAAAGATGGCTGCTATGCAAGGGCGCATAAAATGCGCCAGATGATCAGTAAAAAATATGGTTACTGTGTAGAAAAGGTTTTCAGCTTTGCCATTGGGACGCCCAATACACTGGCTGTAAAAGCAAATATGTGGGGTGGCTGTTGTATTGAGTGGTGGTACCACGTGGTGCCTTTATTAAGGTTAAATGTGAAACCTAAAATAGGCAGGCCTTACCAGGTTTGCTATGTAATTGACCCCGGCATGTTTACCAAACCTGTTACACTTTCTACCTGGTTACAGGCCCAAAAAAATACAGGCTGCAACCCTAATGCTACAGTAACTTCGTACAGTATTCAACCGGGCTCAGCTTATTGGCCATCTTTTTATGGCAGCACAAACAGCTTTGCCACCGACAATAATTATACATTAACCGAGCAAACACTGATTGGTTATAAAAATGGCGTTACTTGTCCTTAAAAATATGCTGGTATCATTATTTAATTTGTTTTCAATAAACCCGGGCTGTAAAAAAAATGGCCCGGGCTTATTGATCATTTTTTTGTTTCTTTCTTCAGCGAGTATGGCAATTTCAAAACAACAGCAAAATTTACCTGATACCATACCACCACAATTATTTACGGTGGCCGATATTGGTGTACTGCCAGGTAATACTGAATACTACCGCGTAAGTTTTTACCAGTCGGCCAGGTTTTATAAACTGATGCGTAAAAATAAAAACTGTAAACGGGCTTTAGTGCTGCTGAAACAATCAAAGAAAACCAATAAGCCTGTATTGGTAATACTTACAGAAAAGTTTGGAGATGTTATTGCGGAGGTGAAAAAGAAGTGAATGGCCGTATTATTATTATTCGGATAAAAATTTGCCAAAGCTTTAAAGCTTTGGCAAATTTTTTTAATTCACTTATTTTTTCGCACTCATCCGCATCAGCGCCAGCATAATATCGCAGCCTTTTTTATCTTTTAAAGCAGTTACCATTCTGTTTGCTGCTTCCTGGTCACTTTGTATCGATGTTTTATATTTTTTATCCAGTTCCTTCAGGCAATTATTGATAGCTGATCCCTCTTTAGCAGTTCCCATCAGTGCTGCACTTACCTTCATTGCAGTTTCGGGGTCAAGCTTTTGCATTTCGGCCCCAAAAGTTTCTTTTGGATTATCTGCAACAGCAGCTTTCTCAAAAACAGGAAGCGCTTCTTTTGGCATTGAATCCTTAAGCATGTTAAAACAGCTACACATATCTGTAGCAATTTCTGCATCGGTACCGCCCGATTTACATGCTCCCATAAATAATGTTACTGCGATCATCATGAACAAACATGTCCTTTTCATATTAAGTGTATTTTGGTTTAAGAATTATTTTATTTTATCGCAGCCAATTTCTCTTTTGCCACCGTAGCTGTTATACTTTGCTGTGCTTTCGTAATTACCGCCTCCGGTATAATCCTGCCGGAAAGTGAACTCCTGGGTAAAGCATGTTCCCTCGGCATTTTTACAGGTTCCCACTACACTAATATAACGATATAAAATGACACCAGTAAGCTCATTCTTTTTTATTGACCAGCCTGGTGAGGTAATGATCGCCTTATTGAATTTTTCATTCCAGCCCGGTAGTTTTTCCATAACCCCCAGCATTTGCTTTTCCAAAGCAGGATTGTTCATGCCTGCTTTTGGCAATTGACGACTTGCCATCAGCTCATTATGCAGCTTTGTTGCCAGTGCTTTTATTGTTGCAGAACCCCCACCAAGATCCAACGAAAATTTGCTTTTTACATCATCGATCTTACTCGTAGGAAAAATCAGTTCACAGGTAATTTCATGGCTGATATCCCCACTACGGGCTAATTCATCCATTAAGTAAGAAAGGGTCCAGTTCTCTTCGGCAAGATAAGGTGCGTAATTATCTTGCCGCCATTGTGGGTCGGGCAGCAGTGCAAACTGAATGTATGATCTGCCCTGCACAGCAACCGGTAGTTCAATATAAGACAGATCGCCACCCCAGATGGCAGTAGCACCATCTACCCTTATTCTAACCCGGAGGTTATCATTACCACTCATGGCATCTTTTGCATTGATGCCCAGGTAAGCCGTACCATAAATATAATCACCGGTTTTAAAATCAGTTTTTATGGAGGAAGCCATCTCAGTTTCTTTACCTATCACCAACGGCTTGGTACTCCACACAATTGAATTCAAATGTTGCTTATGAAAATCACTGGTGAAGAATTTTGCTGCTTCATTTGCTGCCCCGCCCAAAAGCTTATTTACTTCATCCAGTTTTTGTTTAAAGGCTGCATTGTTTGGCGAAAGCACCAGTATTGCTTCACATTCGTATTTTACATTTTGCAGTAAGGCGATCTTTGCCTGTGGATCAGCCACATTCCTGCTTTCTGTCATGGGCTTGACCACGTTCCATTTCATGCGATCGGTTCGTGTAAGATAATTATCATAATCGGCAAGCATTTCATCTATCAGGCCCGGCCAGCTTTTAGGGTCAACTTCACCTGCAGCCTTTCTTCTTTCCTTGTATTCTGCCAGGTTCAGTTCCTGCACACGGTCATAATATGCTTTGCCTGTAACACCCGGTTCTATGATACTGCCTTTGGAATAAACAGATACCATTTTAGCCCACAGTTCTTTATAATAATTTCTGTCTTCATCATTTTTTGCGGTAGCGTTTTTTTTATCGCTTTGTTCTTTATCTGATTTTTCTTTCCATGGCTTTATAGCAGCTTCCATATCAGCCGTATTATAAGCTTTGTCAGTTTCTTTAATGCTTTTAATAGCCCTTTCTGCATTGCTAACAGTAGATGCAGTTCCGGTGCCGGCTTTTAATTTATCGATCTGCGTCCAAAAGGATCTTACATAGATTTTTGCCGGGCCTGTGTAAGCGGCATCTTGTGCTGTTGCATTTATCAAAATAAAAAAGCAACAAAGGGTAATGTGAACACTTTTCATATGATCTAGGTTTTGATTTAAAAGATTATCGGACAACCGCTTTTAATAAATCCGAAAATGGCCTACCTCTACCAGGCGGCCATTTATCAGGTTCATTGTTCTATGTCAGTTTTAGTATTCCGTTTTTAAGCTGATCATGGCTTACCTTATCCAGGTAAGCCACCACCAGTTTCATTATTCTTTTATAAGTTTCAGCATTTCGGTTTTACCGCTTCTGTCTGCCAGTCGCAGGAGGTATAAACCTGCAGGCATTGACGTAATATCAAGTTGTAAAATTTTTGCCGAAACCACCTTGGCACTTTTAACAGCATGTCCACTTGTATTGATGATATCATATTGTACGGGGCTGAACCCGCTGTTAAAAGACACATTGTACTTACCGGTTGAAGGATTGGGCCCAACAGTAATACCGGGATTGATCACAAAATTTTCTGCTGGTGTTTTCACTTCAGACACAGTTATTGGATTTTCTCCAAAACCGTTGAAAGCAGTGGTAGTAAGGTTTACCGTATAATCTTCAGCTTCTCCAACAAACCCCTGTAGGCATGGGCCGGGAGATCCATCTGTATTCTTCCGCATAACCACCCGCATTTTTGTTATTCCCGGTGTGGCTGTTGACGGAATACTAAAGTTGAAATTATATGTACCGGCATTACCGATCAATGAAGCTCCGGCCATTCTTTCATTAGATTCGTTGAAGCTCCCGTTGCGGTTAAGATCTATATAAAAATTGTAATTATTGTTAGCTGCAGAACCAGCAAAACCTGCGCTTATCTGGGCCGCATTTGAAGAGCCTATAACCAGGTTTGTACTTAAACCGGTGTTTATATAACCTCCAGGATCTGCACCTGAAACACGGTTGATGGTACCAACTTTAAACAAGTCTATCCATTGTGCTGTATTGTTAGCATTGGTTGCACAGTTTTGTGTAGTAAATGTGCCAACCGGTGAATATGCAGTGAAAGTAGAACCGCATTTTGAGCTTACTGCATATTGATAAACAGTGTTCATTGCCAGGTTGGTTATTGTATAAAGATTAGCATTGATGTTGGAAACCACTGTCCAGCTAGATGCTGCGGCTGTCTTATACTGTAACCTGTATGAATTGGCATTATTAACTGAATTCCACTCGATCAATGCGCTTGTATTTGTAACATAGGTTAATACAACACCTGTCGGAACGCCACATCCATTTGTGGTTGATGTGGTGAACTGTGCTACTGCATAGCTACTTGCATTCAGGCTGCAATTCGTCATTACCCTCCAGTCGTATAATGTTGAGGCGGTCAAACCGGTAATGGTACGGTTTGTTGAAGTTGTCGTAACAGCAGTTGACCAGGTGCTGCTGCTTGCCACTTTATATTGAACACTATAACTTACTGCACCACTTACAGCAGCCCAGCTCACAGTTGCCTGAGTAGCTGTAATACCGCTAGCGTTCAATGCTATTGGTGCATTGCATGGAGGTATGGGGGTTGTAAACTGAGCACTAACAAAACTACTAGCGTTTGCATTGCAGTTTGTCATAACCCTCCAGTCATACAAAGTACCGGCACCAAGGCCTGTAATTACAAGGTTTGTTGTACTACTATTGATGGATGAAGACCAGACGCTGCTGCTTGCAGGTTTGTATTGCACACTGTAATTTACTGCACCGCTAACAGCAGCCCAGCTTACAGTTGCCTGCGAAGCAGTGATGCCTGAACTGCTTAAAGCTGTTGGTACGTTACATGGAGCTGAAACAGTTGTAAACAACCCAAACACATCAATACTATTTAAAGAACTGCATAGTTTTCTTACACGCCATTGATATTGTGTGCCGGAAAATAATCCTGAAACATTAATTGAACTGGCACTGGTATTACCAACATTTGTCCAAGCATTGTTTGTTCCTGCCAGGCGGTAAGCAACTGAAAATGCTGTATTGTTATTATTTACTGCAGCCGGCACCCAGCTTAATGTAGCACCGGTGGTTGTAATATTGGTTGCAGATAAACTACCCGGAGCCGAGCATGGTGTGGTAAACACGAATGTATTACTTGGTAAGCTGTTACCATTGCTACAATTGGTAATTACACGGAACTGGAAATTACCACCCTGCATAAGACCTGCAAAATCATAAGAATTAGTTGCAGTCACATCATCAAATGCACCCCAGCTTCCCCCGGCCCAGGCCAGTTGGAATGTATAATCAACAGCGCCCGGTACAGCACCCCATGTAAATGTAGAGATATCGTTGTTGTATGAGAATGCCAGCTCGGTTGGAGCGTCGCAAGGCGTAAGGGTAGTTGTAAACTGGAATTGATTATAACCACTGCCGCCAAAGCTGCAGTTGGTTTTTATCCGGCAATCATATGTGGTTGGACTTGTAAGGCCTGTTATTGTAAATGTTGTTAAAGTGGTATTGCCTGCGGCGGTCCAAATATTGTCTGTCGGTAATTTATATTCAACATCGTAACTCACCGCATAATATGCAGGGTTCCAATTCAACACTGCATTACTGCTTCCTGTAACAACATTAATTCCACCGGGTGCATTGCAAATTGGTGCAGCAGTAGTGAACTGCGCACTGGTGTATGCAGCATTGCAACTTGACCTTACCCTGAAATCGTACAGCGTTAAAGGATCTAAGTAACCAAGAACCATACTATCAGCAGTTGTTGTATAAACTGTAGACCAGTAAGGATAAGAATTTGCTTTCATCTGCACATTGTAATAGGCTGCACCACTTTCCAGGTTCCATTTTAGTGTAGCACTTCTGTCGAGGACCGATACAGCAGTTAAACCACTTGTGGCATTACAGGTAGAAGCATACAATCCAACTGCTGTCCAGGCATTGGCAGTTTGAATAGCTTCATTACTTCCAATACCATACAAATCTTCTGCTGCCTGTATACCTAAAATCCTGGCATCATAATATTCCGAAGTGGAAACTAAGTAATAAGTATTCAGACGGTACGCAATGGCCGCTGCTTTATTCATACCAATGCCGCTAACATTAAATGAAACATTATGGTCATTAACTCCACTACAGCCAACAGTCAATAAATAGAACCAATAGTTTAAGACACCACTGTTAAAATGCACACCGCCATTATCCCCACCGCCGGTGTACCAATATGTTCCGCCATAAGTATCAGGATGATTAAAAGCATTGGGGTTACTCATATTGCGGATGGTATAAAAATCGCCGCCGATCAGCCAGTCAGTATTTCCTGGTCTTGCAAATGCTTCTATGGCAGTACCAAAAATATCGCTGAAGCCTTCATTCATGGCGCCACTTTCGTAAGAATAAACAAGATTTGAAGTTCTTTCTGTTATGCCATGGGTAATTTCATGTCCACATACATCCAAAGAAGTTAATGGCTTATTGCCATGTGCTGCATCTCCGTCACCATAAGTCATTCGGTTACCATCCCAAAATGCATTAAAATATCCAACAGAATAATGGAGGTAGCTGTTCAATGCCATACCGGCATTATCAATACTGTTGCGGTTGAATTTCTGGAAAAAATAATCGTATGTTTTTTCTGTTGCCCAATGTGCATCTGTTGCATATTCATCTTTAGCTGCATTTACATTATTCCAGTTATTATCTGCATCTGTAAAATCTACTGCAGCACCATAGTTAACACCGGTTTGCAGGTTATAAGTGTTGATACCGTTGCCTCTGCCGGTTTCACGAAGGCGGTAAGTAGCCCCGGTATAATCTGTAGTGATGGTTTGTGTACCGCTGAATGCAGTTTGTGCAGTACCGGTTGCATTGGTCTCATGTATCAATTCTCTTTTGCCCAGTATCTTTCCATTAATGGCATCAACAAAAACCAGCTGACGGCTTAATGGTTGTTGAGCATAAATATCAAATTTGTAAGCAAGCCTTAAGGCCGCTGGTGTTACATCTCTCTCACCGCTGTAATAAACCAGTTTGCCTTTCGGATAAAAAGTAGCAGCACCATTATTTTGTTCCTTTTTAATAAAAGCTTCTTCAGCGGGTATCTGCCATTTGTATGTTTGGGCACCAATATTTTGCAGTGCCTTATTCAATGCGTTGCCTTCTGTTAAAGAAGCTCTTGATTGCAAATTGGCAGGAAAATCTTTTATCCATTTTCCATTCTGGCTGTTTATTTTACCATTTACAACATGCACTACCATATCAGCATTCTCAATAGCAATACCATTCATTGACTGCTGGTAGCGGTAATGGCTCATGCCTTTTGCATCTGTTTCAATATTTTTTACAATGCCATTTGTAACACTGGCTGGTTTACCGGTAGCATCCAATATAGCAATACTTGATCTGTTGAAAGCCGGTGCCTTATCATCATACCTGATAAATGAAGGCCACATGCCGGGATTGCCTTTTTGTATTTGCTGGGCTTTTAAAGACAGTGAAAAAAACATTAAGGCCAGGATGAGTGTAAGGGTAAATAATTTTTTCATTTGCTTAGTTTAAAAGTTTTCAAAAAAAAGATCAGGTTTTGAAGGGATACTGAAAAAATTAACGGGCGTTAAAAAGGGTAAAAAAGTTCTGCCCAAAACAAATGTATACATTGATTTTGCCTGTAAATACTGCAATTAGCGAAGTGACAGTTTGGATGAGCGAAGTGGTTTAAACGGCGTGTATTACTATACAGCCCGGCAATATAATACCTGTTAACAGGGGTATTTTTCCCTTACAAATATAGCTTTGAGTGCGGGCGACCAATTATTCTGTGATAGCGAACAACCTGAGGAACTCTTCTTTTTTCTCTCTTGAAACTTCCAGTATGGCACCGTCCTTCATCACTACTTCGCCGCCTTTGCCTTTGTTGTATTTGGCAATGCAGTTGAGATTAATGATGTATGAACGGTGTATCCTGAAGAAATTATTCTCCAGCAGGATAGATTCAAATTCTTTAAGTGTTTTGCTCACAACCAGGTTCTTACCATCTACAAAATGAAACTTGGTGTAATTCGATTCGCTTTTGCAATAGGTTATTTCCGATACTTCAATGATATTGTATCCACCAAGCGTAGGTAATAGTATTTTATTGTTGAGGAATGCTTTTTTTACGGGGCTTACCTTCTCCAGCATAAATTTCACATTATCCTGGCTGTGGTTGTTCTTTATTCTTTCGCCTGCCCTGTGTACTGCATCAATAAGCTCGGTAACTTTTATAGGTTTTAATAAATAATCAACAGCGGCATATTTAAAAGCCCGTATGGCAAAGCTGTCGTGTGCAGTAACAAAAATAATTTCAAAGTCAATTTTATCAAGCTGGTTTAACAGGTCAAACCCCGATGCGTTGGGCATTTGAATATCCAGAAAAACAAGATCAGGTTTATCTTCTTTAATGGAATGTAAACCGGTTTTAATAGAGTTCAACGTGTTGACAACAGTAACTTCAGGACAATTCAACTGCACCAGTTTTTTCAATACTTCCCGTCCGCTCAATTCATCATCTATGATTATTGCTTTCATATTTTTTAATTACTGTTAAAGGCTCAAAGGTAAATTTCTGAACCGAACAAAGCATGTTCCCGGAAAATATTTTCTTTTTATCGTTGTATTGTGATGGTCACGATCGTTCCTCCATCATACGGTTTATCGTAAATTTCTATAGCATAACGGGTTTTATTTTCAAGCATATTGATATTGGCAACCCGGTTAAAAGTTAATGCCGTGCCCAATGATGTTGAATGCTTTTTGCTTTTCATAGCTGCGGCTTTATTGCGGCCAATACCATTATCTTCTACTTTACAGATGATCAGATCATCGGTACCTGTAAAAGACAATATCAATTTCTTTTCTCCATCTGTTTTAGGCATCAGGCCATGCCAGATGCTGTTTTCAACGAACGGTTGTATAAGCATGGGCGGTATTTTTACACCGCTCACATCTATCTCCGGGTCTATCTTTACTTCGTAATTAAAATCCGAACTGAAACGTTTGGCTTCTATCTGAATGTAAATTTCAAGTATCTCAATTTCATCTTCCAGCGAAATGAATTTGTATTTCGAATTTTCCAATATCCCTCTTATCAGGGAAGAAAATAATTCAAGGCTGTTGTATGCATCATTTTGTTTACCGCTCAGAATTGCATGTTGTATCGAGTTCAAAGCATTGAAAATAAAATGAGGGTTCATTTGCAACCGTAGCGCCTGTTGCTCCAGCTCCAGCAATTCTTTTTCGTAGTTGATCACTTTCTTTTGTAAGGTGAATTTGTTTTTCACTTTTCGGAACCGGTAAAATACAAACAGGGAAATTGCAAGCAGTACTACAGTAGCCAGTAAAACCCTGAACCAGGCTGTTTCCCAATAAGCAGGCTTTATGGTGAAATAGATGCGTTCGATATTTGATTTCCAGTTCTCATTCAAACTATATGCATACACAGCAAATTCATAATTACCCGGGGGCAGGCCGGTAAAGTCTACCTGGTTATTCCCGGTTTCTACCCAGTTATTGTTAAGCCCAACCAGTTTATACTTATACAGTACCGAACCTGAATTTTTGAAAGTGCGGCAATTAAATTCAATAACAATATTATTGCTGTCACGGTGGAGGTTAATATGCGCTGATGAAAAGACCGGCTTATAAACATCGTTTACTTTGAATGCCTCAATTAACATTTTAGGCGAATAGGAATAATTAGGCAGGTCTTTTTCATTGAAAACAGCAAGACCTATATTGGTAGCCAGCCATATGCTGTCTTCGTAAATATAAATATCGTTGATGTAGTTTGAGGGCAAACCATCATTACGGTAAAAGTTCCTGATCTTTATACTCGTGAACTCACCATCATCATAATTATACACAATGCGGTTTAACCCATTTAAGGTAGTTACCCAAACCGTAGTATCGTTTTGGATAAAAAAACCGGTGCACATATTATCAGTGAGACCTGACTTTTCATTCAGCTGAACGATTTTATCATTTTTAAAAAAGAAAACTCCATCGCCCAGCGTTGTGGTTATAAAAACACCTTGCCTGCCTTTTTCGATACCTGTAAAACTTGATCCATCTAATTTTTTGTACTTGCCTGGAATTTTTGTTCTGTCTTTGTATAGCCGTATACCGGTTCTTGTTCCTGCATACAAGACAGAATCGCTTTTGTCAAAGTACAGCACGTCTGCTCTTACTGAATCTAATACATATTTATAGATGTCCTCAGAAAAAGCAGATGGCTGCAAACTCATGCTAAATTTCCCGAGAACGGAAGGTGTACTTAAGTATACAGAATCACCAAAAGTCTCCGCATAAGAAAGTAAAGCTACATTTTTGAGGTGTGTCGTTTTTCCTTTGAGCGAAAATTTTGTGAGGCCGGACTGGTTAGAAATGATAAAACTGGAGTCTTCCTTATTTACCTTAATGGCATAAGTACGGCCCTCCCCACGGGATTCATTGGGAGAAGGGACCGGTTTAAAAATGCCCCTGTTATAATGATCTGCTTTTGAGTTGGATTGCCCGATAATGACATGATTGCCCAGCCCGTTTAATTTAAGCACTTTGTTTCCTTTAAAGTAATCTGCAGACTTAAAAAAATTCACATACATATTGGGTACATACATTACGCCCTCACTCAATGTAGAGATCCAAAGAGAGCCTTCCTTATCTTTAAGTACATGCGATACGTTAACATCATTAAAATACTGGCCGGTTTTTTTATGAGTATGTTTGTTATAAAGGCTAAGCCCCTTATTGGAACAGATATAGATCAACGAATCAATAACACCAATTGAATTAATGCTTACCGGCAGATCAGGGGTTTCAAAATAACCGGCAATCCTGGTTTCCATATCATATATCTCCACTTTTTTATTGCGGCCTACGTATACTATATTGTCAGAATAACAATGCCGGGCATTCAAATTAGATACAGAAAAATATTTAAAGTTTACCGGTGTCAAATACCGGCTAATAGAAAAAATACCTCCTACGGAAGAAATATAGTTTGTGTTTTCATAGCTGAAAAAGCTGCCATTAATTAATTGTGCTGTGACTGTTGTATACGACTCCAGGTTGGAGGAAAGTGCATACATATTTCCCCTGTCAGGAATGATCCAGATATTGTGGTCTTTGTCTTCCTTTATATCAGCAATAAAGGAATTGATCTTTAACTGCGAAAAAACAGGATGGTCATTTTCATTGAAAATTTTTTTGTCTTTATAATAGGAAAGCTGTCCACTTGCCGTCATAAACCAAAGCCGGTGTTGTGAATCTTCAAATATTTTAAAAACTTCGTTGCCTGCAAGCCCATCCTTTTTTTTGTAAGGGATCAGTTTGTCGCCGTTAAATTTTACCGGGCCTGAGTTTGTACAAAACCAGATATTATCTTCTGAATCCTGAAAAAGGCCATAGACAACGCTGGTTGATAACCCATTCTGCTCATTGTAATTTATGAAAGGAGGATCCTGGCCAAATGCCTTCGTTTGAATTAAGATGGCCAGGCTGAAAAGCAATACGCTTACAGGCATTTTTATTGTACGATCTGCCATCCAATATGGTAAAATAAAACGCATTTTATGCAGTAAATTTTTAGCCTGGTAACGTGAAAGCGATTTTCAAATTTAATTAACCCGTTGTTACAATTGGGTTTTTATTTATACAGATAGATAACCTTTGGCTGGTAGCAATAGCTTTTGTAGTTTGCAGAAAAATATTTTTTATGTCATTTAACTGGACCGGCGTTTTTCCTGCCCTTACAACAAAATTTACTGCGGACGATACATTGGATCTTCCCTTATTTGAGAAAAATTTAAATGCCCAGCTGGAAGCCGGGGTCAACGGCATTGTATTGGGCGGTACACTGGGCGAAGCCAGCGTTTTAACCACAAATGAAAAAGAGCAACTGATAAAATTTGCCGTTGAAAAATGCGCAGGTAAAGTACCGGTTGTATTGAATATTGCTGAGGGAAGCACCAAAGAAGCGTTACAACAGGCTGAATATGCAAAAGCATGGGGTGCCAGGGGTATTATGATGCTGCCGGCCATGCGTTACAAGACCGATCACCGGGAAACGGTTACGTATTTTAAAACTGTTGCTGATGCTACTGACCTTCCTATCATGATATACAACAACCCTGTTGATTATAAAACGGAAGTAACACTGGATATGTTTGATGAACTGCAGGGCTGCAAAAATATTACTGCCGTAAAAGAAAGTACGAGAGATGTAAGCAATGTAACCAGGATGAGAAACCGTTTTGGCGACAGGTTTAAAATTCTATGTGGTGTTGACACGATTGCTATGGAAGAACTTTGCCTGGGTGCTGATGGCTGGGTAGCAGGATTGGTTTGCGCTTTTCCAAAAGAGACGGTTACCATTTTTAACCTGGTGAAAGCGGGTAAGATAGAAGAAGCTACAAAAATATACCGCTGGTTCATGCCCTTGCTTGAACTGGATATTCATCCAAAACTGGTGCAGTATATTAAGCTGGCAGAGGCACAGGTTGGCATCGGTTCAGAAACAGTGAGGGCACCAAGGCTGGCCCTGGTTGGAAAAGAAAGAGAAGATATTTTGAAGATCATAAATGAAGGTATTGCAAACAGGCCCGCACTCTAAATAATATTCAACACTCAATTTTCCATAATCAATGTTCAACGACAGCACTTCACCACAGATTGAAACGATCATGCAGGATGCATGGAATGCATTCCATGTTTACAGAAAATTTTCTTTAAAGCAACGGGCTGCATTTATGAAATCCATTGCTGTAGAACTGGAAAATTGCGGCGATGCATTGATACATACAGCAATGAGTGAAACTAATTTGCCTGAAGCAAGATTGCGTGGCGAAAGGGCAAGAACTATTTTTCAATTGAACAGTTATGCTGAAGCCTGCGAAAAAGCCGATTGGCTGGAGGCAAGAATAGATACAGCTATACCAGATAAAACCCCTCCTAAACCAGACATAAGAAAAATGCTGGTGCCACTTGGGCCCGTAGTGGTTTTCGGTGCCAGTAATTTTCCTTTTGCATATTCAACTGCCGGTGGTGATACTGCCTGTGCCTTTGCTGCGGGTTGCCCTGTAATTGTAAAAGCACATCCGGCACATGCAGAAACTTCGGAGATCGTTGCAAATGCTATTTTAACCGCAGCAGAAAAATGCAGTATGCACAAAGGGATCTTTGCCCATGTACATGGCGCCGGTTTTGAAGTGGGTAAAGCATTGGTAACGCATCCACATACAAAAGCAGTTGGGTTTACCGGTTCTTATCTTGGTGGCAAACAACTGTTCGATTGGGGTAACCAACGCAAAGAACCTATCCCGGTTTTTGCAGAAATGGGAAGTGTGAACCCTGTTTTTTTAATGCCCCAAAAATTAAAGTCATCTGCGGCCGAAATTGCAACCATGTATGCAGGTTCTATTACTTTAGGTGTTGGGCAGTTTTGTACCAACCCGGGAATAATCATTGGCATTGAAAGTGAAGCCCTGCAAACATTTGTTCATGATCTTGGTAAAGCAATTCAACAGGTTGTACCAGCCCCCATGCTGCATGCAGGAATTGTTGATGCTTATAAAAAGAATAAAGGCAATGCATTGTTACAGGAAGATGTGCATTTGGTTGCCGAAAGTGAAACCCCGTCAGTCCCGATAGCTATCGGGACTGACGGCGGTTTAGAAGGCTTACCAACCATCGCTACCGCAAGCGGGCAGGCTTTTTTAAACAACCCTGTTTTACACCAGGAGGTTTTCGGCCCCTACTCTATCATCATCCGTTGTAAGGATATGGATGAAATGACTGAAGTAGCAAAAAACCTGGAAGGGCAATTGACATCAACTTTAATGGCTACCGAAAATGATATAAAAGACAATGATGAGCTGGTTGAAGCAGTAAAAAATATCTGTGGCCGTTTTATTTTAAACAGCGTACCTACCGGCGTGGAAGTGTGCCTGACCATGCAGCATGGCGGCCCTTTCCCGGCCAGTACAGATGGCAGGTTTACATCTGTTGGCGCTGACGGGATCAAACGTTTTGCAAGGCCTATCGCCTTTCAAAACTGGAGCAATAATTTATTGCCCGATGAATTAAAAGATGAAAATCCATTGGGAATATGGAGAACTGTGAATAATGAATTAACGAAAGCTGCTGTACTGCAAAAATAATTTCAAGTTTGACTATTTCAATTAATCATGTAAGCCAGATCGCTGCGTATAAAGACCTATGGGATGATTTTTTACCCGTAAACCATCACTTAAACTCCAGGCATTTACAGGCACTTGAAAAGGCACAGATACCTGATATTGAAAATCATTACCTACAAATATTTCTTAAAGACAAGCTGATAGGTATAGCCTACTTGCAAATGTTTAAGTTTTCCCATACACATTTAAATTTCAGTACGCCGCAAAGCATCCAGGCAAAAGCTGTAAAATTTTTTTTACCTAAAAAACTGGAACTGCTTGTTTGTGGAAACTTATTCAGGATAAACTTCCAGGGTTTCTATTTTAAAAATAAGCAGCACAATGCATTTATATTTGATTCGATAGAATACTTTATTAAAGAGAATGGAAGATCAAAAGCTTGTGGAATTATCATTAAAGATTGCAAGGAGGTTTTCCCGGAAGGAAAATATGCTGCCAGCCAATACAAATTTTTTAACGGCGATGTTACCATGGAAATAGCAAGGAGACTGTATTGGAACAGTTTTGAGGATTATTTAAATGATCTTACAAAAAAATATTCCAAGCGTGCGAAAAAGATCATACAGGCTTTTGAAAATGTAAACACAAAAGAATTAAATGCTGCAGAGATCCTGGAAAATACTTCAGAAATAGACCGGTTGTATTGGAATGTTATCAATAAACAAAAAGTAAGGCTTGGCATTATTAATGCGGCATATTTATATGAGTTAAAACTTGACCTTGGCGAACGTTTTGAACTACATGCTTTGTATTTAAACGATGTAATGATAGGTTTTTACACCTACATTTTCTATACCAACGAAATGGAAACGCATTATATAGGATTAGACTATGCTTATAATGATACGCACAAGATCTATTTCAACATTTTATTTTTAAGTGTACAAAAAATGATCGAACGGAAATATGAAAAGCTGGAGCTTGGCAGAACCGCAAAAGAAGCCAAGGCAACCCTGGGTGCGTTTCCAAAGCAGATCTTTAACTATGTTAAAGTAAAAAACCCGGTTGCAAAAATTGCTTTAGGGTATTTCTTAAAAAGATTCAACCGGTCAGAAAATCAAAAACAATTAGAAAGATCTCCCCTGAAATGAAAAATAAATTAAGCGGAATAGTTTTTTCTGTTCTCATCATAGTAGCTATAGGTTGGGGTATCAGGTGGTACATGCGTAAAACGATTACGCCAAAAATGAAATTCCAAACCAGTGAATTACTGTTAACCCGCAGCAATACGAAAACCACTATTAACGATTTAAAAGGAAATGTCGTTGTCGTTTCTTTTTTTCAAACCTGGTGTGGGCCTTGTATAGGTGAGATGTATGACTTTAATGAATTGCTGGCAACGGTTAATTCATCAAATCTTAAAATTTTATGCATATCTGATGAAGATATAGATCGTATCAACGTACTCCAAAGCCAGTTCACTTCTAACAAAATTTTGTTTGCATATTCTGCTGAAAGCTTAGCATCACTCGGTATACATGTTTACCCAACCACTTACCTGCTCAATAAAAAAGGGGAAGTGATACAATCAAAACTGGAAGGTTATAATTGGATGTTGGAAAAAGAAACGATCAAAAAATTGCTGGCCGAGTAATCAGTATTTATACAACAGCAGCCATCTTCACATCTTCCCTGGAATGCTTCATTACAAACCATCCGGTCACTAAAATGGAGATAATAAAATAAGTGCCCAAAATATATTTTGCAGCGGGTAAAAAAGCACCTGCTCCAAACCAATCGTTTTGATTCAAGAGAATAGTGAGGCCAATACTCCCCCTGATGAGTTCCCACACAATGGCAGAAACGTTCCTGTCCATCAGGTCTGTCAATGCATACACACTTAAAAAAAGAAAGCCTCCATACCAGAAGATATAATTTTTATCCAGGCTGTTGATGAGTGCAATATTCCCAAACATATAGCTTGTAAAAAATAAGATCAGCAACAATTGTATCCAGCTCCAGGCATTTAATGCAGTTGAAGTCTGCGTATCGTATTTTTCAAAATGATACACATCGTCAATTTTATAAACAGGATATTTCTCTATAACATCAGCAGGCCGATACCCGGTTGGTTTGAACCACAGGGTAAATTTATCTTTCCAGTTATTGGTTCTCCAGGCATCCTGTATCAGCAGCCATACGTGTTGAAAATTTATCCTGATCGGGTTCCAGGTTTGTACGGGCCTGGTGATCCCGTACACAGGCGGTACATCAGGCATTTCTTCCTGGAAAGTTCCAAACCATTTGTCCCAGAAAATAAATATCTGTCCGTAATTCTTATCTATATATTCCTTGTTGAAAGCATGATGCACCCGGTGATGTGAAGGCGTAACAATGATCTTTTCCAAAAATCCCATCTTACCAATATGTTGTGTATGATACCAGAATTGAGCAAACAAATGAAGCGGTGCAATTACAGCAATCACCTGTGCAGGAACACCCAATAATGCAGCTGGTAAAAGAAATATGGCAAATATTTTGGCAACAGCTGAAATGCTTTGTCTTAATGCACAGGCTAAATTAAATTCTTCGCTGCTGTGGTGAACGATATGGCCGTTCCAGAAAAAATTAGTTACATGTTGCAGCCGATGTACCCAGTAACCGGCAAAATCCAACGCAAAAAAAGCAATGATATAAACAATGATAGTATTGCTGATGCTTGTCAATGCAAGCCATTTCAATAAAAAAGGATAAGACAGAATTACAAGGTACAGGCCGATCACATCTTTGGTAACATTGGTTACGCCACTGCTCAGGCTGCTGATCATATCCATATTACGCACTGTATCCTTTCCTTTGCGCCAGCCATACCATTTTTCAAAAAGTACCAGCAATAAAAAAGCCGGCATGGCGATCAATAAAATCTTTCCGTAAGTTTCCATGTCATAAATGTACAAATAGCCAGCAACTTTGCAAAGTTTGTCAAGCTTATCTGTAGGGTTGCATAATCCCCGGCGACAGGTAATATTCAGCTTTCTGACAGTTTCTAATGTTAAAAAAAACAGAAGAATATACTTCGAATTAAACCTTCGGAAACTGCATTTTGGCCATTCATTTATTTTAACAAAACCAAAATCAACTTACCGCTGTTCTGGCACAGTTTTGTTATTTAAATAATAAAACATTTTAAAACTTTAAATCGGATCATCATGAAAAAATTATTTACCCTTTCAGCTATTTTTTTGCTTGCAGTTATTTTATTAAGCAGTTGTAGAAAAACTGATGTAATTGTTACAAACGATGAAAGTTATTGGCTTAACCAGGAAGAGGGAGAAGTTGTTTACAGCGATCCCTCCTGTAACTATTGGGTTATTGAAACCTATAATGGATACACTGTTATCCATACCAATTCAGTTAACAAGCCTTACGAAGGCGAACTCGTTTATGGAAATTTCAGTAATCGGGGGACAAAGAGTATGTATAATTTCCAGGGAAGATTTGTATTTACCGGTACAGTGATTGAATATTGGCTAACCTACAACGAAGCTTTAGATGTGCTCGATTACTATTGCCCGATCTATGGCAAAGCAGGTGAAACAACAACCCGGGTTTTAAAACAATCTACAAAAATTAAGAAAAAATAATCCGGGTAACCGGTAACCAGGCCACTATCATGTATTTGATAGTGGCCTTTTTTTCAAACACAAACGAAACAAAAAAGGAATATAAAAATCTTTTCCTGCTCTTCCCATAAAACAAGCGAAGTTTTAATTAAGTTGCATACCAAATCTAAAAACTGTTTTGAAGCAAACATTTATTTGTATTGATGCTCATACCTGTGGTAACCCCGTTCGCCTGGTAAAAGAGGGCGGGCCCGAACTCATGGGTAATAACATGAGCGAAAAACGTCAGCATTTTTTAAATGAATACGATTGGATACGCAAGGGTCTTATGTTTGAGCCCCGTGGCCATGACATGATGAGTGGCAGTATTTTATATCCGCCGCATGATCCGAAAAACGACGTCGCTGTTTTATTTATTGAAACCAGCGGCTGCCTGCCCATGTGCGGCCATGGCACCATTGGAACCATTACCATTGCCATTGAAGAAGGATTGATAAAACCCAAAACACCGGGTATTGTGAGGATGGAAGCACCTGCCGGTTTGGTTATGATCGAATACACAAGTGATCCTTCGACTCCGCTCAGGACAAAAGTAAAAACCGTAAAACTTACGAATGTTCCTTCCTATTTAGCTGCAACAGAATTAACGGTTGATTGCCCTGAGCTGGGTGAATTGGTTGTTGACGTTTCTTATGGCGGAAATTTTTATGCCATAGCGGATGTACAAAAGAATTTTAAAGGGCTGGAATATTACACTGCTGATAAATTAATAAGCTGGTCAAGGGAGCTGAGAAAAAACATCAACAACAAATATTCTTTTGTTCATCCTGAAAATGAAACCATAAAAGGTTGCAGCCACATACTTTGGACCGGCGCTGTAATTGATAAAACATCCACAGCACGCAATGCTGTTTTTTATGGCGACAAAGCCATTGACCGCAGCCCATGTGGCACAGGAACATCGGCACGTATGGCGCAATGGTATGCAAAAGGATTATTGAAACCCGGCGATGAATTTATTCATGAAAGCATTATCGGCAGTAAATTCATTGGCAGGATAGAAGAAGAATTAACGGTTGCAGGAAAACCTGCCATCAGGCCATCAATTGAAGGCTGGGCAAGGATTTACGGGCAGAATACAATTACAATAGATGATGAGGATGACCCATATGCGTATGGGTTCCAGGTAATTTAAAAAAATAAAAATGAAAGTAACAATTATTGGCGGTGGTGTAATTGGTTTGTGCAGCGCTTATTATTTACAAAAAGAAGGATACGAAATAACTGTTATTGAACGGGGTGACATTACTGATGGTTGTTCTTTTGGAAACATGGGTTATATGTCGCCAAGTCATTTTGTACCGCTTGCAAGCCCCGGTATTATTGCCGAAGGCTTTAAACATATGCTCAGCAGCAGCAGCCCGTTTTACATAAAACCCAGGCTCAACTGGGACCTGGTGCAATGGGGTTATCATTTCTGGAAAAGCAGCAATGCATCCACCGTTAAAAAAAATGCACCACACCTGAATAAGCTCCTGCAATTAAGCCGTGCTTTAATAAATGACATGCGTACTGAAATTGGTGACACATTCGATATGGAAGAGAAGGGTTGCCTGATGATGTGCAAACAACAAAAAACGCTTGATCATGAATTTCACCTGGCTGATGATGCCGAAAAATTTGGCTTGAAAGTAGAGCGGTTGAAACGTGATGCAGTACAACAATTAGAACCAGATGTTGAACTGGATGTTGCCGGTGCAGTGTTGTTTAAAGACGATTGCCATTTCAATCCCGGCAAGATGATGCTGGCATTAAAAAATAATTTAGAGAAAAAAGGCGTGCGGTTTCAGCTTAATACAACGGTTACCGGTTTCGAAAGATCGAATGATGCCATTACAGCTGTTATCACAGACAAAGGAAAATTTGATTGCGAACAACTTGTTTTGGCAACCGGGAGCTGGCTGCCTGTTGTTGCGAAAATGATGGGCATCAAATTATTATTACAACCCGGCAAAGGATATAGTCATACCTATCAGCATGTTGAAAAAAATATAAAATACCCTGCCATCCTGGTTGATGGCAGGTGCGCTATAACCCCCTGGGGGCATCAACTTCGTATTGGAGGCACTATGGAATTAAGCGGCATCAACAATAAAGTTTTGATAAACCGCATGCAGGGCATTTATGATTCAGCCAGGAATTTTTACCCGGGTTTAAAAATTGATTTTCCGCCAGCGGATAAAATATGGAATGGTTTAAGACCGGTAACACCGGATGGATTACCATATATTGGAAATGCATCAATGTATAAAAATGTGATCATTGCCGGAGGACATGCCATGCTGGGCATTTCCGAAGGAACAGGAACAGGAAAATTAGTAACTGAGATCATTCAACAGAAAAAGCATTCTATTAATATAGAAGCCTTTAAACCAAACCGCTTTTAGCTGCGCTTATTTTTTTAGGTACACATATTTTTCATCAAGCAGTTCAGTTAATTTTTTATAAAATTCTCTTAATTCAAGATATTCTTCAGCTGAGTAATATGGCTTCTTCAATTCCAGGCTGATATCTATCATCAAAAAGCCATCAGAATATGTAGATTGTCTTCTAAAGACAACGCTGGTATCTGAAGTGATCATTTTTACATTTTTAGGTAGCCCTTCCATTTGATAACCATCGGGCAAAAATATATTTCCGCTTATATGGTATTTCTGGTTTACACCAAAAAACACATCCGTTTTCCGCTCTTCATCAATGAACGGATTTTTGTTTAACCCGGCAAAATAGTTTATTGAAAAATACCTGTAATTACCCGAAGAAGCAGTTGGGGCGGTAAACTTAATTGTTTGCAAAAGCGGTAATGTATCGTTATCAGCATCAGCCAATCCCAGGCTGTCTATCTTAGCATCTGTTTTGCCAATCATGATCTCCTTAAATTTTTCTTCGCCTTCTTTCAGTAATTGTATGTGCCTTATTTTTTCATAATCATATGACCTGGCCATTGCGTATCCTTTCATCATTCCGCCTTCATCAATTTCTGCATTTATAAATACATCATTTTTTTTCTGATGAACTACATTCCACAACGTTTTCCAGCCCCATTCATAAGTGTCAATTTTTTTAATTACCAATCCTTCAGATGCCAGGACATCAAAAGGTATTAAATGTGAGGGGGTATTTTTTTCTGTAGCATCCAGTACATAAACCTTATCTTTTATCTCTACATAAGCCAACACCTTATTAAACTGGCGGTACCCTGCAAGGCTGGTATTAACGATACCGTTTTCCCTGGTACTTACTAATATCGGGCTTACTTTAAGTCCCGCATCTTTCAGGAGGTTGATCAATATCAGGTTAATTTCGCCGCTGGTACCTTTTTTATCTTTCCAGGCGCTTTTAACACCGTTAAAGGCCCATATATTATCATAATTATTCCACTCCATGTTATTACGTACATATTTATGGATGATGCACATTCTCTTATAATCATCATCTACCGGGCGTATCATCGCTTCGAGTTCAGCAGTCCGGGGCAGGTTTTTATTTAGTTGCCTGCCAAAATCTTCATCTTCTATGATCTCTTTAATAATACCGGGCCATGTGCGGATCAGGCTTTTCCTGGGAATTCCAGGAAAGTCGAGCGCAACCAAATTACTCTCCAACCGCTGCAGGTAATCTTCCCGGCAAGTCATAAATGGCTCATTTGGAAGCCCGGGAAGATTATTCATAGTATACCATGAATAATTACCAACACCTTTCCTGTCATTTTTCCCTTTCGAAAGAGGTAATGTACAATAAGGTGTTACTGATATAATAAGTTCTGGCGGGAAATCAATGATAAACCTGCTGAACTGGACCGGGATCGATTTTTGAAAATACCATTCGCTTCTGGATGCATTATCCAACCGGTAACTGTATTCAATTACAGAGCCTGTTTTTACATTGGGGAATGCAAATATTTTTTCAGAATATCGTGAATTAATGACCTTATCAAAGATCGATGCTTTATCTACTTTGGTAACAACGATATTCCCGGCTTCATCAAGGTTATATGTCTGTGCATTGAGCCGCATTATAGATACTCTTTTATCAGATGTAGGGTAACGTATTTTTATATTCGCATTTTCAAATCCCTTTTCATTAAATATCTTTATTCTAATTCTATGATCTGTCTGTTCAAAAAAAGGCATAGTTGCTGATTCTAAATTCAGCCTGAATGCAGACTCTGCCTCATCAAAAATAACCATCGCCGCTGCACCTTTATCAAAGGTACATTCGGTCATTTTCAATTCGGCTTTATCTACTTCTCCAAATCCTGGGAGTTTGGCCATTTGTTGGGATTGCACTTTAAAAAATAAAACCAACAGGCAAAAAAGGGAGTAATATCGTTTCATGAGTCGTATTTGGTACAACAATATATAAAAACTATTGCAACCGGGGAATTTGCTGCTGATTTTTTATCGCTTCAATACACAGCTATTGCTTATTGGCAGTATCCTTTGGTTTCTTCTTTAATAAATTATCAAACAAACCTTTTATCGATTCTTTGGTTTTATCCCCGTTATTTTTTACCGGGGTAGAATCTTTTACAGCCACCGTGTCTTTTTTATTCTGCATTTTCTTTTTCAACTCTTCAAGTGCCGCATTTTGCAATTGCTTTTTAATAGAGGTAAGTGTATCCTGTGCAGCTTTTTTTGCACTGTCAATTTTTGCCTGTGCAAAATCCTTTACCTGTTCCTTCATCTGCTCGGCCAGTGTTTCGCCGCTTTGTTTCAGGTCAACCTTAAGTGTTGGATTTTTTAAAGTACCTCCCATCGCCATTTTAAGACTTACAGTCTCTCCCAATTTTAATGGTACGCCTTTAGCATTAACAGATTTCACAAGATTATCTACAAACTGGTTGCCCTGTGTTCCCATCAGCGCCCTTGGCAATTTCATATTGATGGCATAGTTGATACCTTCATCAAAGCCGATCCCCTGCAGGCCGCCTATCTCCATTTCAATATTTTTAATTTTAACCGTAAATGGTTTTACCAGCAGTTTTCCATTTGAAAATTCGAAAAATGTTTTTACGTCTTTCATGGATATAGACTGCAGTTCCTTTACATTGAGCACCGAAGCGATCTTATCAAGCGGAGCAAACTTGCTGAGGAAGCCTTCTATCAAAAATAGATTTCCATTGCCTGAAATGGTGCTCATATCAATGCTCATATTATCGCCTAGTTTACCATTGGCTGACAAAACAGAAGTCAACTTACCGGCTAAAAATTTACCGATCGGCATTAATTTTTGCGCAGTATTAAAAGCGTAAAATGTTTTTTGGATATCCACCTGTGCCACATCATAACTCATGGCTATGTCTGGCTTTGCTTTGTTTTCTTTTGTACTGTAGGATCCGTTGATCTTTATGGTGCCATCCAGTGCATTCCCATTTACATTATTCACCTTTATGGCTTCATCTTTTATCTGTATCGATCCCGACAAGTTCTGTATATCTACCTGGTCATACTTAAGGTCATCTATCTTTGTGTTTAAAGCAATATCCAGGTTGGCTGGTACCACAAATGCTTTATCAGTACTGCTTTTTACAATTTTAGTTGTATTTGCATTAACTGTTGTTTCCACCGGCACTCCCATCCAATCGTTCAGGTTTATTTTATCAGCATTTATGGTAAGATCAGCACTCAATGGTTTCCCATTCAATAAATAACTCAGCAGGTTGTTGATCTGCCCGCCACCATTAAAATTCGAATTCATATATTGCCCGCTCAGGTTCGATACATTGATCTTTGTGGGCGTAAAATCTGTATGTACGGTATTTATTTTTACACCGGTTGGATAATCCGCCGATACGTATTTAAAATTATTAACGTCAACAGTCCCGGCTGCATAAAATTTACTGAATTGCTGTTGTTCTATATCTTTTACATTACCTTTTACAGCAACATCGGCATTCATGAGGCCGCCAATGCTGGTGCCTTTTTCCAGTTTCACATAATTACCAACCTGGCCCAGGTCGAGCTTTCCCTTTGCAGCTGCATCAACAAACATATTGCTGACAGGATTTTTAACCAGCAGCCTGAAATCGAATGGTTCATTATCTATTGCCAAATGTCCGTTTGTAATATCAACAACCGTGTTATCTGTTTTTCCATCAGGGTTATCAACTACGGCTTTAAAATTTATCTGTTGTACACCTTTTGGCAAGTCGGTGTATTTAAACGAACCATCCTTCACTTCTGCAGCAAGATGATAGCCAGGCATCGTTGAATCTGCATACACACCTTTTACATAGCCCTCAAATATTGCAGAACCTGTTGCTGTAACCTTGCTGAATTCCTTTTGATAAATAGGTGTTATTAAAGAGAGTATATTTTTAAAATCGGTGGAAGGTGATCTAAAACTGATATCCAGGTTATACCCGTTATCCAGCTTTTTGATAACACCTTTACCATCTATCTTAAGTTGGTTCAACAAAATATCCGTGCCATTAAAACTGTATACTCCATTTTTATTATCGATCTGTATATCTGTATTTATAGTTGATACAACATTCGACAAATAAGGTATGGCTCCATAATTAAATGAAATAGCATCGGCTGCGCTTCTCGTTCTCAACGTAAACTGGTCTGAGTTAAAGTCACCGCTGCCCGAGTGGTTCAGGTTATCAATAACAACACTCATGTTGCTTTGCACATCCATGTAATTGATGTAACCATTCTCTATCGAATAGTAATCCAGCGCCAGCTTAAAAGGTTTACTTGTGGTATCCGTATTTTGTTTTTCAGCTGCTGTTTTTACAATATCCCAGTTGGTTAAACCATCTTTACTTACAATGGCATTAATATGTGGCGATACGAGGTAAATGTTATTGATACTCATATTGTCGCCTCTGATAAAACTCATAAAGTTCACAGTAGCATCCAATCTCTTTGCAGATAATAAAGTATCTGCTTCAAAATAGCCGGTGCCAATTACCTGCAGGTCATCAAGGCCAATACTAACTTTGGGAAAACGCCTGAAAAAAGAAATATCCACGTCCTTAAAGTCAACTTTGGCAGTAAGGTTTTTGTTGATCTCTTTTTTTACAAGTGCTACGATCTTGCCTTTAAAAAGATACGGCGTTGCAAACAGCAACCCGATCAATATCAAAAGGCTAATAAAAAATATTTTCAGGAATTTTTTCAGCTTCTTCATGCTTGATCAATTTCAATTCACCCTTCTTAACCAAAAATTATTCCAATGTTGTTTCATAATGCATTTCAGGAACTTCCACATCTGCAAAACCTTTATGTATCAAACGATCCTGGAATTGTTGCTGCACATTATATTCGCCATGGACGACAAACATGCGTTTTACCAATGCCGGATCCTGGCAGGCTAAAAACTGGCAAAGGTCATCATAGTCACCATGGGCACTCATACTGCGTATGGAACCGATCTCTGCATTTACCTCATGTTGTACCCCATAAATATTTACTTCTTTTGCTCCGGCCATTAGTTTACCGCCCAGCGACCGTGGCTCACAATATCCTGTTAATAAAATAGTGTTGCGGCTGTTCTCAATATTATTGCTGATATGATGCTTTACCCTTCCTGCATCGGCCATGCCACTTGCTGAAATAACAACGAATGGCCCATTGCGGAAATTCAGCATCTTCGATTCATCAACCGATTTGATGAATTTCAATCCCTTAAAACCAAAGGGATCGTCATCTGATTCTAAAATTTTCTGGATGGTTTTATTAAAATACTGCGGGTAATGTTTTACGATCTCGGTTGCTTTTACGCTCAGCGGACTGTCAACAAAATAATCCAGGTCTGGCAATCTTCTTTCGAGCTCCAGCTGGTTGAGTGCAAATAAAATTTCCTGTGTACGCCCAACGCTGAATGCAGGAATAATGAGTTTTCCTTTTTTCTGCAAACAGGCTTTTTCTATCCAATGCAGAACCTGGTCGGGTGTTGTGGTGGCATTATCATGCAGGCTATTACCGTATGTTGATTCAATTAAAATATAATCAGCCTGCGAAAATTCGGCCGGGGATTTTAAGATCACATCCCTGTACCGTCCCACATCGCCGCTGAAAGTAAGGCGTGTAGTTTTTCCTTCTTCTGTAATTTTTAAATGCACGGCAGCACTGCCGATGATATGGCCTGCATCGGTGTATTGCACCGCAATATTTTCATCAATGGTAAACCAATCATCGTAAGGCACGGCCACAAAATGATCTGCTGCTGCCAGTGCTTCTGCTGTTGTGTACAAGGGTTTCAGGTAAGGTAATCCCTGTTGTGCCCTTCTTTTATTTTCGTATTTAACTTCATTCTCCTGTATGCCAGCCGAATCTTCCAGCATTACCAATGCCAGTTCTTTTGTTGCCGGTGTACAAAATATCTTTCCATTAAAACCATCGGCAACCAGTTTTGGTATCAGTCCGCAGTGATCAATATGTGCATGAGATAAAATGAGGTGTGTAACTTCCACCGGGTCAAAACCAAAACTACGGTTCAATGCATCGGTTTCTTTACCAAGCCCCTGGAACATCCCACAGTCCAGTAAATACTTTTTGCCGTTCTTTAAAGTAAGCAAATGCTTGCTGCCGGTTACTGTACGGGCTGCGCCGTGGAAAGCTATTTTCATAATTGTGTTTTTATTTTTGTTAGCCCGGCAATTGTGCAAAGCCAGACTTCATTGGCATCACACTCTTGTACAATATTTCTATATTCAACATGCTGCAGAAAATCTATCCTTTACCCTTCAGCACCCAATAACGCCATAAAACCCATTCCTATCTCAATCGCATCCTCATCAATATTAAAAGTGGGCGTATGCACACCACTTGTAATTCCTTTTGCTTTATTTCCTGCACCGATCCTGAAAAAACATCCGGGTATCTGGTGACTGTAATAAGCAAAGTCTTCGGCGCCCATACGCAACTCTGTTGTTTCCACATTTTCTGCTCCCAGATAGGCTTCGCCTTTTTCCCTTGCAAATGCATTCAGGGCTTCATCATTCAGCACAAAAGGATAACCCACATCAATGGTGATCTCGGCTTCGGCACCCATGGCTGCAACCAGTTCAATGGTTTGTTTTTTAATCAGTTCATGTGCTTTAAAACGCCACTCTTCATTCATGGCACGAAAGGTTCCCATCAGTTTTACTTCACTGGGTATTACATTGGTTGTGGTACCGCCCTGGAAAGAAGTGATGGACAAAACAGAGGGATTGAACGGGCTGTTATTCCTGCTAACGATTTGCTGCAGGCTTATAATTAAATGCGATGCGATCAAAATAGTATCAGCCGTGAATTGTGGTGCAGCAGCATGGCCACCCTTTGCTTTAATGGTTATATAGATCTCATCAGCGCTGGCCATGATCATGCCTCCCCTGAAACTCAACCGGCCAACCTCAACACCCGGGTGAACATGCAGGGCAAAAATGGATGAAGGCTTTGGATTTTCCAGTACCCCTTCTTTAATTAAAATACTTGCGCCGCCTGGATTTTTTTCTTCACCCGGTTGAAAAATTAATTTCACCGTTCCCTCCCACTCATCTTTCAATTCATTTAAAATTTTTGCTGCACCCAACAGGCAGGTTGTATGTACATCATGCCCGCAGGCGTGCATCACACCCGGGTTTTTCGATCTGTAAGGCACATCATTTTCTTCCAGGATGGGTAGTGCATCCATATCGGCACGCAATGCAGTGATCTTTGTACCGGGATTCTTTCCTTTGATCAAACCGATCACACCGGTTGTTGCTTTTACTTCAAATGGAATTCCAAATTCAGTTAATTTTTGTTGAACAAATGCAGAAGTTTCAAATTCCTGGTAACTCAGCTCGGGGTTGGCATGTATCTGGTGGCGTATATCAATAAATTCACCAGCATATTTTTTTGCAAGTAGCTGTATCTGATCTTTTATCATGCTTAAAAATAACCTTAAAGTATC
>Ga0193752_1000410_pt1 | contig 42186 bp, 42 predicted proteins | sample H1c1metaG_FD_144924 | JGI IMG/M metagenome (GOLD analysis project Ga0193752, IMG submission 144924) | Soil microbial communities from a riparian zone of the East river system, Colorado, United States - H1c1 | ecosystem: Environmental > Terrestrial > Soil > Riparian zone | place: USA: East River...
AAACGAGGTGATGGCGAGCTAACGCTTGCCGACCTTCGCGCTATTCCATTCGTTGGGGCCTGGAGTCAATTGAAACAGAACGTGCCCGGATTTTACGGCGTCGGGTCGGCACTGCAAAAACTCGAAGCGGAACTAGACGCGATCGCGGCGATGTATCGCGACAACCTTTTCTTCAAAACGCTGATCGACAACTGCGAAATGGCGATGCAGAAATCGTTCTTTCCGCTGACGGCGTTCCTCGCGGACGATCCACAATACGGCGAGATCTGGCGAAAGATACGCGACGAATTTGAACTGACACGACACTATCTCGCCATCGTTACCGGCAGCAGCAACCTGATGTCCGATCTTCCGCTGGAACAGCAATCCGTCTCCACCCGCGAACGCATCGTTCTTCCGCTTATAACCATCCAGCAATATGCGATAACAAAACTTCGCGAACCCGGAACGGAAGAAACATCCGACGTGCGTTCAACCTTCGAAAAGCTAGTTATCCGCTGTTCGTTCGGCATAATTAATGCGGGAAGAAATTCAGCTTGAGCAGTAAAAAAAGAGGATGTCCGAAAAGTTGATTTATCGTGCATTCGTTCGGTGTCTTCCGTGTCTTCCGTGGTTGGACTTAAAGGCAAAACCACAGAACACACAGAAAGAACACGGAAAACACGGAACCTAGAAAAACCTAATTCCTATGATCTCTCCCTTTGCATAGTTTTTCATACAGCCTCCTTTTCTGAAATTTCAAATCTCAGATCTGAAATTTGAAATTTCTAAAACACATACTTGTTCGCTGCGATCAGCGTGTCGGCGATTCGCTGGCGTGCGGCGACGGTGTTGATCGGTGAATTGTTCTTTGTGAATCGTTTTAGAGCGACCAGCATCGTGCGGCCTTCGTCGCCTTCGGCGATGGCGGCGATGGTGTTGCGGGCTTTCATATCGATACGTTGTATAGCGTCGTTGCAATAGACGCTTGCCATATCGATATGGCGGGCGGCGGCTTCTTCGCCGTCTTTTTCAGCCATTTTCGTTGCACGCAAGATGGACGTTTCCATCTGGTACGCATCCATAATGATGTCCGCGCAATTGATGAGAACCTCCTGTTGTTCGGCAAGAGACATCATATATTTTTGCGCCGCCGTGCCGAGCACCATCAGAGCGACCTTCTTCGCGTTCTGTGCGAGTTTTGTTTCCACAGCAAGAACGCTCGTGTCCTCGGCGAACGACATTTGCGGATTCAGGATCTCGTCCTGCAACGCCTTTGCCGCCTGCAGCAAACCGATCTTGCCTTTCATCGCGCGTTTCATTAATTGCCCGGGAATGAGCAGTCTGTTGATCTCGTTCGTTCCCTCAAAAATGCGGTTGATGCGCGAATCGCGATACGCCTTTTCTGCCGGATAATCAGCAGAATAACCGTACCCGCCGTAGATCTGCACCATCTCGTCAACGACGTAATCCAAAGCCTCGGAACACGCGACCTTGTTGATCGAAGATTCGACAGCGTATTCCTCGATCGACTGCATCTTTTTGGCATTGTCGGCTCCGTCGCCGATCAGGGCGTCGATCATTCCGACCGTCCGGTACGTGATCGATTCCGCGACCCAAGTGCGTATCGCCATCTCGGCCAGCTTGTGCTTGATCGCACCAAAACTGGAGATCGGCTTGTTGAATTGCTGACGCTCGTTGGCGTACCTGATCGTTTCGTGAATGGCGAGTTTTGCACCACCGGTAACCGAAGCACCAAGTTTAAAGCGGCCCACATTTAGGATATTAAACGCGATCTTCGCGCCATCCCCGACGTTGCCGATCAGGTTGGTCGCCGGGATCTTGCAGTCTGACAAAATTATAGGCGTGGTCGATGAAGACTTAATGCCCATCTTGTGTTCTTCGCTGCCCGGACGGCAATTTTCGCTGCGTTCGACAACGAATGCAGAGAATTTTTCCTTCTCTCCATCGACCTTTGCAAACACGATGAACACATCGGCGAAACTGCCGTTCGTGATAAACATCTTCTCGCCGTTCAGCGTAAAGGTCGTGCCGTCTTCGCTAAGTTTCGCATTCGTCTTTGCACCAAGCGCGTCAGAACCCGAACCGCTTTCCGTCAGACAGTAAGCCGAGACAACCTCGCCTGAAACGATCTTCGGTATCCACGTTTTCTTCAACTCTTCGGACCCGAAATAAAGGATCGGCAACAGCCCGATGGATGTCTGAGCGCCGAATGTCGTCCCAAACCCGCCTGCTCGTCCCATCGTTTCGGCGATCAGCGCACCGGTCGTCTGGTCAAGCCCAAGGCCGCCATATTCTTCCGGAATGGTCGCGCCGAGCAATCCCAGATCGCCGCCTTTTTTTATCAAGTCGCGAGCGATCTCCCAGGCGTGCTTTTCCAGGGCCTCCAGATTCGGCCTGATCTCGTTGTCGATAAATTCACGACTGGTTTCGCCGATCATTTTCTGCTCGTCGTTAAAATCCTCGGGCGTAAAGATCTCCGCCGTTTCCGCGATCAAAAACTCGCCGCCTTTCATATATTCTTTCTGCATTTGTGTATCCATGATTTTTTTTCAACGCAAAGTCGCAAAGACACCAAGCCGCAAAGAAATGGCATTTTGCACAAACTTCATCTAATTATCTTCTTTGCGTCTTTGCTCCTTCGCATCTTTGCGTTAAAAATTCTATCCGATCCTTTCAAATATTCCGGCCGCGCCCATGCCGCCGCCGACGCACATTGTGACCATTCCGTATCGAGCGTTACGGCGTTTCAATTCCTGCAAAAGGGTCGCTGTCAGCTTTGCTCCTGTGCAACCGAGCGGATGCCCGAGCGCGACTGCACCGCCGTTGACGTTTACCTTTGACAGGTCCATTTCCAGCACCTTCATCACTGACAGGCCTTGTGCGGCAAATGCCTCGTTCAGTTCGATCACGTCGATCTGGTCGAGCGTCAGCCCGGCGAGTTTCAGCGCCTTTGGTATTGCATAAACAGGCCCGATCCCCATTTCTTCGGGCAAGCATCCGGCGGTCGCAAACGAAATAAATCTCGCAAGCGGCGTTAGTCCAAGTTCCTTCGCTTTGTCCGCCGACATAACTACCGTTGCTGCCGCGCCGTCCGACATCTGCGAAGAGTTACCCGCCGTTACCGTTCCTTTCGTGTGGAACACCGCCCGCAATTTCGCCAGCCCCTCGACCGAAGTGTCGGTACGCGGGCCCTCGTCCGTGTCAAAAACGACCTCTTTGCGGCGAACGCGGCCTTTGTCGTCAAACTCATCGACGTAGATCGTCATCGGCACGATCTCGTCCTTGAACTTGCCCGCAGCAATTGCCGCTATCGCCTTTTGATGTGAGCCGTATGAAAATTCATCGGCCTGCTCCCGCGTGATCTCGTATTTCTTCGCCAGATTTTCGGCCGTCAGGCCCATGTTCAAATAGTAATCGGGATATGTGTCGGCCAGATCCGGATTCGGGCGAAACGTGTTGCCGCCCATCGGTATCGCCGTCATCGATTCCAAACCGCCGGCGACGATCGCATCAGCTCCGCCGATCATAATTCGCTCGGCCGCCTGTGCGATCGTCTGCAGGCCGGACGAGCAATATCGGTTCACCGTCATAGCCGACGCCTCGACCGGCAGTCCGGCAAGTATCGACGCTGTCCGCGCCACGTTCATTCCCTGCGAAGCCTCGGGAAATGCACACCCCATGATCACGTCGTCTATCAGCGACGCATCGATCCCAGCCCGCGACACCGCTTCCTTAATGGCGACCGCACCCATCTCATCCGAACGCGTATTCCGCAACGTCCCCTTCGGCGCCTTCCCCACAGCCGTCCGCACGGCCGATACAATCACTGCTTCTTTCATAGTTTTCCTTTTCTAGCCTGTTTTCAACAGGCTTTCCGCGTTTCGCGGCACATAGCCACGCTGTTTACGGCGTGGTCATCGTCGCCCCAAAATTCCAAAGGGCGTTTTAACGTCCTTCTCGTTTCTGGCTTAAGCCGCCGATCTGTAAGCCCATTAAAACGGGCTGCCGATCAAATTCTCAATCTCACCCACACGCCGTAAACAGCGTGGCTATTTGCCCTTCGGGGAAAGCCTCGTAAACGAGGCTGAGCTTATTTAATTTCGATCGCACGTTTATAAACCTTCCCGCTTCGCATCACGAAAACCACATCCTTGACTGTTTCGATCTTTTCCAACGGGTTGTCGCGGACGGCGATGATGTCCGCGCGAAAAGCGGGTTTCAGCCAGCCGCGAAACTTTTCGACGCCGAGCAGTTTTGCCGGATTTGTCGTCAAAGCCTGAAGTATCACGAGCGAGGGAATGCCTGTCTGCTTCCATTCATCGACAGTGTCGATCGACAATTTGCCTCGCGGCAGATCTTTTGTGTTAAAGATCACATCCGGTCCCCACACCAGAGTCACGCCAGCTTTGTGTGCCCGGCGTACCGGATCGATAAACCAACGTTCGTTCGTTTGCTTGTTCCCGCCGGGTTCGCCGCCGGCCACGGCATCTGCCTCGGTAAAGGGGACTGGCACAAGCACGACATTGTTCTTTTTTGCTATCGCGAGGGCTTCGTCGGATATCGCGACGCCGTGCTCGATCGAATCGACACCGGCCTTCGCCGCGTTCAGAGCGCCCGCCGCGGTCCACGCGTGGGCCGCGAGTTTCACACCGGCCGCGTGGGCTTCTTCGATAGCAAACTTAATATCGTCCACCGAATAGATATATTGCTGGTCATCGATGACAAGCTTTATGACCGTGGCTCCAAAATGCAGATTCTGGCGGATAGCCTTCTTTATCTCGTCGCGCGTATCGGCGAAAAAATATTCTGGCTCGGCTAAATTCGGCTTGTCCTGCTGAAGTTGAAACTGTCCGCCGAAGGGCGCGATTATTCGCCCGGCGTTGATGATAAAGGGCCCGTCGATCGTGCCTTCGTTTATCGCTTTTCGCACCTCGGAGCAGGCATAATTGCCTTCGTTGCCGACGTCGCGAACCGTCGTAAAACCGTATTCGAGCATCGACCGGGCGTTTACCGCGCCCTGTATCGCACGTTTCGCGTCCGAGTCGTTCAGCGTCGTGTAGTAGTAACTGCCGGCATCTCGTTTATGCTGCATATTCATGCAGAGATGCGTGTGAGCATCCATCATTCCCGGCATTACCGTGAACTTCGACAGATCGATCACTGTTGCTCCGGCAGGAATCGCCAAGCCGGAACCGATCGCTTTAATGTCGCGGCCTTCGACAAGGATGATCTCGTTTGTAGTGATCTTCCCGGTTTCCGGATCGACGACCCGTCCGGCGCGGATCGCCGTAACTTGGGCGTCGCCCAGGCCAATGAACAGCGAAATAAAAATGGACGCAAAGATAAGTTTTTTCATGTGTCGATTATGCACCCATTTCGGCTTTCCGCTTGATCGTCTTCAACATTTCCATTCGTATCAGGCCGCTGAATGGCCGGATGAACGTCCAGTAAAACCCAAAGCTTTTCCGGCTTTCGGCGTCCAGACATTTGATACGCATTTCGGTCGTCAAACACGTATTGTCGCCGTCCGGACTCAGCGAGAAATTCCAAACCGCTTTTGCATATCCCGCCGTCTCGAACTTCTTAAAGCTCTCGGCATCGATCTTTTTCAGGCCGCCGCGAACGGTCCAAAATCTGCCTACGATTCCGATCACCATTTCTTTATTCAACGTTTCGCCGAGCATCTCAAACCGCGACTTTCGCAAAGACCGCAGCGTCACGTTGTTTGCAGACATACCTCTCAGACGGAACAGCCACCGGATCATCCACGAATCGCTAAAATCGACCTCATTTGCCGCACGATAAATGTCGGCAGCGTCCGCGTGTATCGAAATATCATGCGTTTCGACAAAATCGTACTCCGGCAAAAATCATTTATCAGCATTGCGTCAAATTCCCGCCTCGACCTGCTCTATCTCCAAAATGCGTCTCAATTCGCTCGTCTCAATTTCAACCAGAAAACCTCGTTTTCCGCCGTTGATGTAGATCTTGTCCAGATCAAAAATGGTTTTCTCGGCATAGACAAGTATCGGCGTTCGCGTGCCGAATGGCGATGTTCCGCCGACCAAATAACCTGTCAATTTAGATGCCCGCTCGGGTGATGCCGGTTCGGCCGATTTCACGCCGATGTGCCGCGCTAGATTCTTTGCCGAAACCTCCTTGTCGCCGTGCATCAGCACGATCAATGGCTTCTTTTCATTCGTTTCAAAGACCAGCGTCTTAATAACCGCGTGTTCGTCCACACCCAACTGCCTCGCCGATTCCCGCGTTCCGCCTTTCTCGACGTAATCGTAAAGCCTAGGCACGAACTCGACCTTTTTCTGCCTCAAAAACCTAACCGCAGGTGTTACCGGATAGTCCATAAGAGTTTGCCCGCGAAATACGCGAAACATACGAAAATACAAAATCCGGCTTTCGCGTCTTTTCGCGTATTTCGCGGACTAAACTTCTTTATACCTGAAACAGGTCACCAGATGGTCGTTAACCATTCCGGTCGCCTGCATAAATGCGTACATTATCGTCGAGCCGACAAAGTTGAATCCGCGCTTCTTCAGATCTTTTGCCAGGGCGTCGGATAATTCGGTCTTTGCCGGAACGTCGCCGTGGCCTTTTAATTTGTTATTGAGCTGCTTGCCGCCGACAAATTCCCAAATATACTTATCGAACGAACCGAACTCTTTCTGCACATTCAGAAAGGCCTTTGCATTCGAAACCGCCGAGGCGATCTTCAGACGGTTGCGGATGATGCCTTCGTTCAACAGCAATTTCGCGCATTTTGCGTCAGTATATTTCGCGACCTTTGTCGGGTCGAAATTATCGAACGCCTTGCGGTAAGCCTCGCGCTTTCGCAATATCGTGTCCCACGACAAACCTGCCTGTGCGCCCTCTAATATCAGAAACTCAAACAAAGTGCGGTCGTCATGCAGCGGCACGCCCCATTCGGTGTCGTGATACGGAATATTCAGATCGTTAGATGCCCAGGTGCAGCGTTTCATTGTTTTTCGATCTTGCTCACTTTCAGAAAACAAACATTCATCTTAGGTTCCGTCGACATCTGGCCGGTGAGCTTAACCTTGTCGGCCATATTTATAATGTTGCCGCCGTTGTCGCGTACCTTGATGTCTTCCTTCTTATAACCACTACCTAGTTTTTCGACGTTGTTTGCCGAAGAGCCTTGCTCTATGTCGGCGCCGATGGTTTTCTCGTCGCCCTTGTTCTCCATCAATCTGAAGCCGCACTTAACATTTCCGCCGCCAATATTCGAGCAAAAAAGGCTGCCCTTATCATCCAAAAATCCGCTGACCTCAATCGTCTTCTTTTCATTTTCAATATCACAAGCCTTCGCAAATTCAACCGGAGTTCCGGTGGTATTACAGGCGATGGCGAACAAGCCGACAAGAGCAGCAAATATTATCTGTTTTCTCATTACGATCGATTCCTTCCTTATTTATTCATTGTTATCGGAGAAAGGAACATACCGCTCTACAATTTCCCGCGGATCCAAGCCCTCGAAATCCAAATGAGCCTCGACAACGGCTTCGGCTTTCATTATGTCGTCGATCGAGTTTACCGTGGCTATGCCGATAGCTTTCATATTCGCCCGCCGTGCGGCTTCAAAACCGCCAAGAGCGTCTTCGAAAACGACGCAGTTCTCGGGTTTCACGCCCAGCTTTTCAGCCGAGACCAGAAACATCGCCGGATCGGGTTTGCCCGTGGTGACGTCCGTTGCCGTCGTGACCGCCTGAAAATATTGCCGAATATCGAGTCCGTCGAGTATATATTCCATATTCGCGTTCGACGCCGCAGTCGCCACCGCCATCCGAATACCCAATTTTTTTGCTTTCGCCAAAAAATCGATGACGCCGGAGATCGGTTTGCGGTGCGGCAGAAAGCCTTCGCGATAAAGCGATTCCTTTCGTTCGGCTAGTTCGGTTATCCTTTCATCCGGGATATTAAGGAAAACCTCGGGAATTATTTCCCGGTTCGTTCGCCCGGCGGTCGCGACCAGAAACTTGTGCTCATCCATCGCGACTCCGTTTTCTTCCAGAAGAATTCGCCACGCCGCCGTATGGACATGCATATTATCAACGAGCGTTCCGTCCATATCGAAAATGAACGCCCTACTGCTGAAATCGATCATTTACTACCCTTTTTTCGCTATATAAAGTGTCTTTTCGATCTGTGCGTGTACCACGCCGTCTTTATCTTTCAATTCCAGATCGTAGATCCTGTCTATCGACCGTGCTGTTTCGGCCAGCCGCTTTATCTCGTTTATCTCTTCATCCGAAAGCCGAAAATCGATATACAGCGTCGATTTGCCCGGCTTTCTAAATCTGACGTTTGCGGCCTTGTCCCAAACGACATATTCAGGCCCAAGTATCTTGATCAGCATCAACATATAGATCGGGTCGATCGATGCATAGATGCTGCCGCCAAATATCGTGCCGACGTAATTCCGCGTTCTCCAGTTCAGCGGCAGTTTCACCTGAACCTCATGCCAATTACCGGCAATGTATGTGATCCGTCCACCGGTGCCGCGATAAGCCGGAAAGAGATTGAATCCCCATCGAAAACTACGGCTTTTGAAACTCTCCGGCATAAAGGTTTGGAGTTCCAACTTTAGTTGGCCCCGGTTGCGTTTTGATCCCGATATGTAACACGGTGCCAGCTAAAGCTGGAACTCCGAACTAAATGGGAAACCCGTCTGCCTCCATCACTCGTTTAGCCTGCCGAACATGCCGTTTTGAATGCTCGACGAGAACGGTGAAAGCATCGTCGAGCGAATAAGTAAATATTGCCAGAAACGGTGACGTGACGATCGTCTTCTTTATATCGATATCGGTTCCGGTCACCGCCTCAACCTGACCGTTAACGTCAGCAACATGAGCGCAAAAAGTATCGACGATGTCGGCGTCCAGAGCGCTAGGCGGCACAATTGACTTCGACGGCGCCTTGGCTTTCTTGGAATCCTCCGACACAGCCTTTATCAAAAAGCGGCCGCCCCAACCCGACAATGGAGAATAATTTTCCCAAAACGAATTCTTCCGGTTGCCCGACGCAAGCTTTTCGAACTCCGGATAAAACTGTGTATTCGTTTTAACGATGTGGTCCAAACACTGCGCCACGCTCCAGCCTTTTTCACCAGGCTTCCAGTTCAACTGCTCGGCACTCAAATCTCCAAAAGTCGTCTTGGCGTCCCCGGCAACCTTTGTCATTTCCGTAGTAACGTATTCTATTCGCTCGTCCATAATGTTTCTCTCGTAATTTCACGCGAAAAACTGCCCTTATTCACTCTCTTTAGTTTCGCAGCGGCTTGCCGGTTTTCAACATAGCGGCAATGCGGTCCTGCGTCTTTCTTTCGCCGCAAAGCGATACAAAAGCCTCTCGCTCGAGGTCCAGCAGATACTGCTCCGAAACGTATGCCGAATGATTCATCGAGCCGCCGCTCATTACATTCGCAAGCTTCTTCCCGATCAACTCGTCGTGGTCCGAAATGAATCCACCCTGCTTCATCATATGCAGGGCCAGTTTCATTGCCGCTTGTCCAGATTCGCCCATCACGAATATATCTTCCCGTTGGACCGGCGGAACATATCCTGCCGAATCGAGATTCAGCACATCCTGTTTCGCATCCGCGATCAGGCGGTCGCCGTTCATCGAGATAGAATCGATATCGCGGAAAAATCCCCACGCTTTCGCTTCCTGAGCCGACGTCGCGACCTTGCCCATACCGATCAGTTCGAATGCCTTTTTAAGAAACGCGAGCGGATCGGCATCGGGCGTCGCCTTTGCCGCATCCATCGCACGCATCGTCATTTCCTTTGTACCGCCGCCCGCCGGGATAACGCCGACACCGACCTCGACCAAGCCCAGATAAGTCTCCGCCGCAGCACGCGCCTTGTTGCCGTGCATCGCGATCTCACAGCCGCCGCCGAGCGTCATTCCATACGGGGCGGTCACGACCGGTTTGGCCGAATAACGCAGCCGCATGATCGTCCTTTGCAAGGTAGCGACCATCAGATTTATGTCGTCCCACTCCTCTTCCTGTGCGGCGAGCAGGAGCATCATTATGTTCGCACCAGCCGAAAAATTCCCGCCCTGATTTCCGACGACCAAGCCCTTGAAATTCTTCTCAACTTCATCAAGTGAGAAGTTCATCATCGAAACGGTGTCGCCGCCGATCGAGTTCATCTTCGAATGAAACTCAAGACACGCGACTCCATCGCCGAGATCTATCAACGAGGCTCCCGGATTAGATTTAATAACACCCGTGCGTTCCTTGACTGATTTCAGCACGGTCACGCCGTGACGATCAGGCATCGGTTTATATTCGCCGACGACAAGATCATAAAACGATCGGTTGCCGCTTTCGTTCTTGTAAAAGCTCGTTGCACCGGAAGCCAGCATTTTCTCGACACTTGCCGGAATGGCCTGACCTTCCTTCCTCATTCGCTCGGCCGATTCTGCAACGCCGATCGCATCCCAGCTTTCGAAGACACCGATCTCCCAGCCGAAACCCCATTTGATCGCGTTGTCGGTCTCGACGATCGTGTCGGCGATCTCTGGAATACGGTTTGCCGAGTAGCGGAATGTCCGCGACATTGTTTTCCACAAAAACTCAGCAACATTGTCGTCGCCCCAGACGAGCTTTTTCAACCGGCCCGGAATATCTTCGATCTGTTTCGCCGCATCGAGCGATGCAAATTTCGTTTTCGTTTGCGGCTTGTATTCGAATGTCGCCAGGTCGAGTTCCAGAATCTGACGTTTGCCTTCGGCATCGGTCGATTTTTTGAAGAATCCGCCCTTGGTCTTATCGCCAAGCAGCTTTTTCTCAAGCAATGTCTTGATCAATTCGGGAAGCTGAAATACTTCGCGGTCTTCGTCATCGGGAACGGCCGGGTAAAGATTTGTCGTGACGTGAGCGGTGACGTCCAGGCCGACTAGATCAGAAGTTCTGAACGTCGCGGACGAAGCGTGGCCGATCGCTTTGCCGGTCATCTGATCGACCTCGGTCGGCGTAAAGCCCATCGCGATCATTTCGTGAATGGTCGCCATCATTCCGAATACGCCGATACGGTTAGCGATGAAATTCGGCCTGTCTTTCGCCGGAACGACGCCCTTGCCTAATCGCTGATCGAGAAAACCGGTGATCTTACACGCGATCTCGCCGCTGGTTTTCGTTCCCGGGATCACCTCGACGAGCTTCATATAGCGCGGCGGATTAAAAAAGTGAATGCCGACAAAATGCGATTTGAAATCGTCCGAAAACGGCTCGACGATCGAATCGATCGGAATACCGCTCGTGTTCGATGCGATCACCGCACCGGGCTTGCGGTTCTTCTCGACCTCGGCAAACAGCTTGTGCTTGATCTCAAGATTTTCGACAACGGCCTCGATCACGAAATCACAGTCTTTCAGCTTGACCAGATCGTCGGTAAAGTTGCCGGTCTTGATCAGCTTTGCATTGTCGGCCAGCATAAACGGTGCCGGTTTCAGCTTCTTTGCCGCCTCGAAAAGCGCGTTAACGATACGGTTGCGCACAGCTGGCGATTCGAGCGTTAACCCTTTCTTTTCTTCGTCGGGCGTCAATTCGCTTGGTGCTATGTCCAAAAGAAGCGTCGGTATTCCTGCGTTTGCCAAATGCGCGGCGATGCCCGCACCCATTGTTCCCGCCCCGAGGACGGCGGCTTTTCCGATGTTCATAATGTGATCGTTCGGTCGTAAAAACTGGAGAATCTAAAGTGTCAAAATTATAACTGAATGAATGTTCATTCAGCAAGTATATTCTTGACGGATTTTGAACTTTAAGTCTATACTTCTTCGAATCGGAAACTCAAGATATTCCCGGTTTCATCCGCTTAACTAAATCTTAGGAGAAAATAATGAAGAAAATTGCCCTCGCATTTCTCTCGGTGTTCGTATTTGCGCTAGGTGCGTCGGCCCAGCAAACCGGAACGGCGACAACACCTCCGGCCGCCACGACCGAAAAGCCCAAAAAGGCTCCGATCTTTCGTGCCAACAAAGATCAGATAAAAGAGGTTCAAACCAAGCTCACGGCGGCAAAGCTTTACACAGGCGAAGTGACCGGCAAATTGGATGATGCGACCCGAACGTCGATCAAAAGCTGGCAAGCACCCAACGGCCTTAAGCAAACAGGCACGCTAAATCGCGCTACGCTTGAAAAAATGGGCGTGGTTCTTACGGATAAACAAAAACTGATCCCGGTCTCCGAAAATTCATACGCAAAGGCCGAGACCGCAAAAGAGCCTAAAGCCGTAAAAATGACCGCCTCAACAGCTAAGTCGGAATCGGCCGAAGCAAAACCCAAGAAAACTATCTTTCGTGCAACCAAAGATCAAATAATCGAAGCCCAGGAAAAACTAACAGCCGCAAAATTGTACAGCGGCGAAGCCACCGGAAAACTTGACGACGCAACCCGCGAAGGCCTCAAGAAATTTCAGGAAGCAAATGGCCTAAAGGTTACCGGCACTCTCAATCAGGTGACGCTCGAAAAATTGGCGATCGAATTAACGGACATGCAAAAGGGCAATGCCGCAGCGGCTACGCCGTCGAATTGATCAAAACCCTCAATTCGAGAATTCGGCCGGTGAGTTCATTTCGCCGGCCGTATTTATTGGCAACGTCCGGAAATTGAACTATATTTATTGCGACTCACGAAATGTAGAAATTGAATTTCATCGCTTTGCGTCTCTACGGAAAAAAATATGCGAATCATTTTTGTTTTATCCTTCCTCGCTCTTTCCACCGTCCTCGCGAATGCCCAATCCGACACTCAAAAAACCAAATTGGCCGATGAGATACGTGCCGTTATGAACCAGCAGGCCGCTGACTGGAATCGCGGCGATCTGGAAGGATTTATGCGTGGCTATTGGAATTCGGAAAAGCTCGTGTTCGTTTCTTCAAAGGTAACGCGCGGTTGGCAGCCGACGCTCGACAATTATAAAAAAAGCTATCCGACCAAGGATAAAATGGGTACGCTGAGCTTTTCAGACCTTGAGATCTCGGTGCTATCAAAGGACGCAGCGGTCGTACTCGGCAGTTGGGCTCTACAGCGTGAGGGCGACGAACCGCATGGCAAATTCACATTGATCTTCCGCAAATTCAAAGACGGCTGGCGAATCGTCCACGATCATACCTCTTGATTATGAGTAAGACATTTCTGTATCTTTTTTTTAGGATCGGCAAGGTGCCGCCTGCTTTAATGGCCAAGTTTCAAGCCGATGGCATTGTATTTTTTGATGAAGGCATTCGCGGCACGGTCACGTATAAGAACTACCGCGGCCCCGGACGCTATTCCAATTGGAAACGCCAATGGTTTTCATCGACGATCGTGCTGACGAACAAAGGTCTGATCGCTTACCGGCTTCGCCAGCGCATTATTGATGTTCCGCTTGACGACCCTAAACTGAAACAGATGCGTTTCGCGGTAGAAAATGGCGACAAGCTGCTCGCGGCATTCGACGCGGAGTTATTTCAACCCGGTTGGTCGGGAACGATCGAATACCGGTTTAGCACGCCTTTTGCTCAAGCTATTTACGATCGATTAATGCCGCACACACTTCCTAGTTAACGCCGGACGTGCAGATTACTCGCTAAATAAGTTCGGAGTTCCAGCTTTAGCTGGCTACGTTAGCGATAGACATTTCTCCGCAACGCAGGCCAGCTAAAGCTGGAACTCCGAACGGGATTAATGGATAATGAGTCTCAACCCTCGTTATCCTTTTTTCGTTTCGGAGAAGATGCAGATGAAAAGATCCTTTCTCGCTATAGCGCTTTTGTCGATGCTTTCGATGATGGTTGCCGCTCAACCGTACACGATCCAGCAATATCTCAACATCAAATCGGCCGGTTCGCCGTCATTTTCACCTGACGGAAAGCAGATCGCATATCTGACTAACGCGACCGGCACTTCGCAGGTTTGGGTGGTCGCATCCTCGGGCGGAACATCTAAGCAGCTAACTAACTATGACGACAATGTTGGTTTTGTACGCTGGCTGCCCGATGGGAAAGGGATCATTTTCGGCAAGGCGAAAGGCGGCGATGAGAACACGCAGTTTTTCTGGATGCAGCCGGACGGAACCGGTGTAAGGGAACTTACAAACGATCCGAAGGTCCGTCATAACTTTGCTGAGGTTTCGAATGACGGAACGAAGATCTATTACGCGTCGAACAAACGCAACCGCACATTTTTCGACGTTTATTCGATGGATCTGGCCAACGGAAAAGAAGAACTATTATACCAATACGACGGCAACATTAGTATCGCCGCCGTTAATAATGCCGGTTCGAAATTTGTCCTCTCGCGTGATGGCGTCGAAAAAAGTTTGGACAATGACCTATTTATGGTCGATGTCGCGACCAAGAAAGAAACGCTTCTGACACCGCACAAGGACGCTTCCGAATTTGGCGATGTCGGTTTTCTGGCAGACAGTATTGTTTTCACCACCAACGACAACCGCGAATTTCAAGGCCTCGCACAGATGCGGAAAAAGAACGCCTCGGGCGACGATCGGTCTGAGGCTAATCGCGAAACACGGATCATCGACAACGTGACGAAAGGCGATGTCGGCGGTGTCGTTCTCACAGATAATGGTAGCGACATGGCTTATGTCATCAACGACGAAGGCTATTCCAAGCTGTTTACCCGTCGAATAGAGACGGGCGGCAAGCCGCTGATCTCGAACATCGCGATCAGGCCCTCAAGCCTTCCGCTTCCCGGCAAGGGAATTGTTGGCGGAATGACCTTTTCCCGCGATGGCCGCATGTTGGCTTTTTCCTTCAGTGCTCCGACTCAGAATGGCGACGTTTGGATTTACGACCGCAGGACGATGGATTTAAATCAGGTTACGAAAAGCGATCGAGCTGGAATTGATCCGAGATCGTTCCGAGAGCCGGAACTGGTAAAGTTCAAGTCTTTTGACGGCCGCGAGATTCCGGCTTGGTATTACAAATCAGAGGAGTGCAAAGGCGATGCCGTGACTATCCTCGATTGCGGAATGAAAGGCCCCAAACTATCTGTAATTGTCTCTGTTCACGGCGGTCCTGAAGGCCAGTCGCGTCCTGGCTTCAATCCGCTCTTTCAATACTATTTATCGCGCGGTTACGCCGTGCTCGACCCGAACGTCCGCGGCTCGACCGGATACGGCAAAACCTTTACCCATCTTGACGACGTAGAGAAACGCGAGGATTCGGTGAAGGATCTGGCGGCGGCCCACGAGTGGTTAGTGAAGAGCGGCGGTGCCGATGCTAAGCGTATTGCGGTAATCGGCGGCAGCTACGGCGGGTATATGACGATGGCGGCGATCACGCTTTATCCCGATCTTTGGGCGGCGGCGGTCGGCACTGTTGCGATCACGAATTGGGAAACTTTTCTGACCAATACGTCCGGCTATCGACGACGCCAGCGTGAGGTCGAATATGGCAGACTCGACAAAGACATCGATTTTCTCCGCCGCATCTCGCCGATACGCAAAATTGACAAGATCAAAACGCCGCTATTTGTCATCTCCGGAAAGAACGATCCGCGTGTTCCGTACACGGAAGGCGAACAAATGGTCGAGGCGTTGAAGAAACGCAAAGCTGTGGTCGAATACAAACTCTACGACGACGAAGGCCACGGCATTTCAAAATTAAAAAATCGACTCGACCTCTATCCGCTCGTCGCCGATTTTTTGGATAAGTATATGAAATGAATCTTGGAGAAAATTGGCTTAATGAGCAATAAAGTTGGAATAGGAATTATCGGAACGGGCTTTGCGAAAAAGGTGCAGATACCGGCATTTGCGGCATGTGAAGATGCAGAGATCGTTTCCGTCGCTAGCGGTTCGCTCGAAAATGCGTCTAAAACGGCGGAGAAATTCGGCATCGGACATTTCACCGCTGATTGGCGTGAGACAGTGGCGCATCCTGATGTCGATCTGGTCTGCATCACAACGCCGCCTTCGCTCCACCGCGAGATGGTGATGTTCTCTCTCGAAAACAAAAAACACATTCTAGCCGAAAAACCGATGGCGATGAATGTTGCCGAAGCCGAGGAAATGACAGCCGCCGCAAGATCGGCCGGCGTTCTTGCGTTGGTCGATCACGAACTTCGCTTTCAACCGGGAAGACAGCACGTTTATAAGATGCTTCGCGACGGTGCGATCGGAAAAATTCGTCACGCGAAATGGAATTTCCGGGCACCACATCGCGGCGATGCGAGTTTGCCGTGGAACTGGTGGTCGGACATCGAACAAGGCGGCGGGGCATTAGGTGCGATCAATTCGCACATTATCGATTCGTTTCATTGGTTTCTGGGAACGGAGATCTCGTCCGTCTTCTGCCAGCTTCAATCACATGTAAAAAAGCGTCCGTATTCCGATGGCGAAAAGCGTGAAGTTACGACATATGCTTCTTCGATTTGCCGATTCGGATGTGGCCGACGACGCAACGGCGCTCGTATCGGTTTCGATGATCGAACTGCCGGATTATATGAACCGGCTGGAGTTGTTCGGTTCGAGCAGCGCTGTACGGATCGACTATCGAGGTGATGTCTTTATCGTGAAGAACGGCGAAGATAAATGGTCGCCGCTCGATGTGGAACTGGCTCCGGCCATTGCCGGCACACCTGACACCGGATTCGGACGCGGCTTCATTAAATTTGCACCGAAGATAATTGAGGCGATCCAAAATGGAAATAGCGAGATCGAATATGCCGCTACCTTCGATGATGGGTTAAAGGTGCAGCGTGTTTTGGATGCGGCGCGCGAATCCAACCGGAACGGACAAGTAGTAAAGCTCGGATAGTTTACTGTCAGCCATCGTTGTTCTAAGATTGCGGCAAAGCCCTAAATGCCCAGACCTTTCGATAATGCAATTCCAGGTTCTTTTATAGCCGCAGCAGTGCTGGCTTTTTGCTGCGCAAGTTTTGTATTGGCTGAACGCTTGCCGATCAAGGTCTATACGAGCGCTGACGGGCTCGGCAGCAGTGCATCATTCAATCTCGTTCGAGATCAGCGTGGTTTTATCTGGCTATGTTCGCGCGACGGGCTCGTCCGTTTTGACGGGCAGCGATTCATCACGTACCGTATTGGCGACGGAACGGCTGACCCCGCGGTCTTCGATCTTATCCCGACCAGCAGGAACGACTATTGGGTCAACCTTAATCGCGGCACGGACTATCGTTTTGTCCCGCCATCTGATGACCTGATCGTAGGGCCTCGTGGAATAAATGTAGAAGGCGATATGCGCGTTCCTGTCGATGTTCAGCCGGTCATCGATATGCCGATGCCGCGATTTGAAGACAGCGAGGGAAATCTTTGGACAGCCGACAAGAATGGGATATATCTCATTACCGAAGTAAACGGCAAAATGGAATCGCAGTTCTATACCGTTACTCTTCCGGGAAATCCGAAGCCCGGGCTTTCGACCATAGACTTTAACCCCGCGAGAAACGGCAGCGGATTTTGGCTCGGCACTAATTGGGGTGCCGTTCGCCGTTTTTCCGACGGAAGAGAAATTCATTTTTCCATAGCTCCGAATGGCGATGACGACCCCGTTCGAATCTTTGCCGAAGATGACGACACACGTATCTGGATAGCCAAGCCGAACGGAGTTGTCGTTGTAAAGACCGATACGGAAAGCGAACCGTCCGCCCGAAAAACTTCGGTCAAAAAAGGCGTCGTCTTGCCGGACGGCTCTGCCGCAATGCCGGATGTGTCAGGTGATGCGTTGGAGTTTTCATTTGCTGATCTATTCCGGCGTTTCTCGGTCAGCGAAATGGCCTCCAGCGAATTCGGCACACCTATTATTACGCGGATCATCGTCGCTGCAGACGGCAAGGTTTGGATATCGACCAGCCATGGCCTGATCCTTTTCGACGGCAACCGGTTTCATCATTACACGGTCGCGAACGGGTTGGCCTCGAACGAGATAATCTCGATCGTCGAGGGTTCGGATGGCGATATATGGCTAGCCAGTCACGGTGGCCTTCACCGCCTGAATCTCAACGGCCTGACCACATTTGACGAGTCCGACGGGATCCCGCGTACCCGTATCCACAACATCTTTGAGAATGGGTCCGGCCAATTGGAGGTCGTGTCCGGCAATTTCACGCTCAGCAGTTTTGAGGACGGAAAGTTTCAGACAATAAGGCCGGACATTCCGGACGGCAGTCAGTTTACGTGGCAGTCAACAGCGGCTTTGCACGACAGCCGTGACAATTGGTGGATGTACACCAGCAAGAATCTCTATCGGTTCTCCGGCGTTCGTTCGATCGCAGAGTTTAACGGGCGCAAACCGGACGCAACCTATAACGACTCGAACGGGTTGATCGGCGGGAACGTAACCCGAGCCTTTGAAGATTCGAAGGGCGACTTGTGGTTCAGTTCGTATTTCGGTGCGGAGAGCCGCGGCATTTCGCGGCTCGATCACGAAACGGGCAAATTTCAGAATTTTTATACCGGTGACGGCCTACCCGAGATCGCCGTTGCGACGGGATTTACCGAAGATGCGGCCGGAAACCTATGGGCCGGTTTTGTGGAAGGCGGAATTGCCCGTTTTCGCGACGGAAAGTTTTCGACGCTCGAGGGTGAGAATGTTCCGAAAGCCGGCGTTACCAATATGTTTCGCGACAGCAAGGATCGAGTCTGGATCGCAACTAGCCGCGAAGGCCTTGTCTTGGTTGAAAACCCAACGGCCGACAACCCTTCCTTCAAGCGGTTTACGATCGCCGATGGGTTGACGAGCAACAACATTCGCTGCGTTACCGGGGACAATTTCGGAAATATTTACGTCGGGACCGTCAGAGGCGTAAATCGTTTATCGCCGGAGTCAGGACAGGTTCGCTATTACGGCACTGCAGACGGTCTTGCCACCGATTTTGTGAACACGATGTTTCGCGACCGGCACGGCGATATCTGGTTCGGGACATTTAACGGGCTGTCGCGATTAACGCCCCGAAAAGATGAAACTGTGGCATCACCAGAGATCTTGATCAGCGGATTGCACATCGCCGGACAGGACTATTCCGTTTCTCCGCTAGGGCAACGGTCGGTATTGCTCGCCGATCAGAACCCGGACGTCGGCAACATTCAGATCGATTTTTTGAGCGTTAGATCGGGCGGCAGTTCGTCGACGAGATACCAGCATAAATTTGAGAATTCGAGTGTCGAGTGGACCGAGCCGACATCGGAATCCAGCGTCACATTTGCCAATCTCGCAGCCGGAAGTTACAGGTTCATGGTTCGCGCGATCAGCGCGGAAGGTGTCGTATCGGGATCGCCGGCAGTGGTTTCGTTTACTGTTCTTCGCCCGATCTGGCAGCGATGGTGGTTCCTGCTGCTTGCTGCGATATTCGTCGCATCGATAATCTATTTGTTCTACCGGCTGCGTGTCGCTCAACTGGTCAAGCTGGAGCGTATCAGAACACGAATCGCGTCCGACCTGCACGACGATATTGGCTCCAGCCTTTCTCAGATCGCGATCTTGTCGGAAGTTGCCCGAAGAAGGTCCGGCGACAACGGAGCGTCCGAACCATTAAAGATCATCGCCGATACTTCACGTGAGATGGTCGATTCGATGAGCGACATCGTTTGGGCGATCAACCCGCGCAAGGACACGCTCGGCGATCTCGTTTCGCGCATGCGCCGATTTGCGGAAGACACGCTCGACGCAAACGATATAGGCTACAAATTCAATTTCGACGACTCGGTTTCAGGCACGTCACTGGGAACTGATACGCGCCGCGACGCATATCTGATCTTTAAGGAATCGATCAACAATATCCTTAAGCATGCGAAAGCCGGGAACGTGGACATCACCGTAGATCTGTCGGGCGGCATGGTCCGATTCAGGATAGTGGATGACGGTATCGGTTTTTCGGAACCGGAAGATCCGCATCAGACATTTCCAGGATTCGGCGGCAACGGCTTGATAAATATGCGGCGTCGTGCGGAAGGGTTAGGAGGAAAATTTGCCGTAAACCCGACCAGTGGTAAAGGCACGATCGTCGATTTTTCGCTGCCGCTCAAGATCATTAAGGCTGTTTCAAGGGCGGCCCGGAAAGGTTAGTCTCTAAGCGTGGACGCTACGCGAATACGTGGTGCGCGGCCGATATTAAAAGCGTAAAGTCATTTCTGGAAGCCAAGATGGAGCCGGAAATGCACGACATAGAACCAAAGATGCAGAACACGAACAGCGAGGAAAACCCGATAAGGGTCGCCATCATAGAAGACCGGCGCGAGATCCGCGACGGCCTGGCGATGCTGATCGAATATACCGACGGGTTCGAATGCATGGGCAAATTCGGGTCGATGGAAGAGGCGATCGTGCGTATCCGCCACGACGTTCCCGATCTGGTCTTATCCGATATCGGTCTGCCCGGCATCGACGGTATCGAGGGCGTAAAGCGTCTTAAGAAGGAACATCCCGAACTGATAATCCTTATGCTGTCGGTTTACGAGGATAATGACCGCATATTCGACGCACTGTGTGCCGGAGCAGTAGGCTATTTATTAAAGAAAACACCGCCTGCACGTCTTCTTGACGGTATCCGCGAAGCAATGGCCGGCGGCGCTCCGATGTCGCCCGAGGTGGCGCGTCGCGTCATCACGCTCTTCAAGGAAATTCGACCGCCCGAACGCGTGGACTACGACCTTTCGCCGCACGAACTTCGCCTGCTGAAACTGCTCGTCGAGGGCCACAGCTATAAGACCGCCGCGACCCAGCTTAATGTCTCGGTCAATACGATCTCGTTTCACCTAAAAAACATCTATGAAAAGCTGCAGGTCCATTCGAAAAGCGAAGCAGTGGCCAAGGCCCTTACCAACCGCCTTGTCTGATCCCGCAATATTTTTTTAACTGCCTAAACAGGTGGTGTGCGATCTGAGAATAGGTCTTATTCTCGATCTAGTTTTTTGATAACCGAAGCGAAGCTGTAATAATAAGCAACTTTTTTTAATCCTGGTTTCCTACCAACAATCCTGCCTTAATTGCCTCGAAAAAGTCGGCTTCGCATTAGGTACATGTGACGGGCAGCCGCAATTACTGTCCGTCTATTTTCTTTTTAACCGCTCTGAACACTTTAAAATGCAAAAGCGCCGGATCTTTTCGACCGGACGCTTATGAAGTTAATAACCAATAATTAAGTTAATTTCCACCCATTTCGAGACTCGGGGCCGCTGCACGCCGGCGCGTTGCGCCGTGGCGAAGGAAATGTTCGTAAGCCTCGCGGTCCTCTTCGGAGATATTCACGATCTCAGCACCAACTAAATATCGCTCGGCGGATTCATGGATACCTTCGCGTTCGTAACGGCGGCCGATCACCTGCATTTTCACTTTGTCTCGCGGCAGGTCGATCTCGATGTTCAGGATCCGCTCATGCCCGACCAGATAATTTTCCTTTATACGGATCGCCGAAACCATGAATGAGATCCCGGTCTTGCTCATATCCATAGTTTCGCCCGACATAAAAACGCCGTCCGCTGTCGATGTATGAATGCCCCGTATGTTTACCCGCTCAAACGAGATCTTTACCGGCGCCGCGTAAGTCTTTCGCGGGGCATGCGACCGCTCGGCGATCAATCCGGTAATTTTTGTGATCAGGGACCTTATCATCTCGATATTAAAAGATAACAGTACAAGGCGGTGAAATTTTCAACTGGACAGCCCGCTGAGTTAACAGCGATTTCACTTTTTCAGCGGTTTACCGGCGTTGTCTTTGCTGCTGATACGCGGCATTGCTTTTCCGTCGGCTTCGAGGATGAACGACAATTTGCCCGACTTTCCGTATTCGGCGGGCGTTGCGGTTGCGATGTATGATTGCTTATCACCGGCAAGCTGCACGGCATAGTTATATCCGGTCGATTCCGATGTCTTCACATCGTCAGGCAAAAGTTCGGCTGCTACCAATGCCGGTATCTCGGTAAACGAACCGCCGTTTTGGACCGAAAACGCCAGTTGAGCCTTTACGATGCGGTCAAGCATTGTGCGGGCCTCGTCTTCGTGGGTTTCGATGCGAAGCACGTAAAAGTACTTCTTGCCTTCTTTCTTTATACGGGCTTCGGCGACTTCATCAACCGTCAGGATTATCCAAGTGTCGACGTCTTTGCGGAGTTCGATTTGCTGGGTTTCCGGCTTTTCCGGATCTTCGCCCGGCAGACGCGCCGTAACCGTCGCTTTTTCACCCGAGACGATCTCGCCGTTTATCTGCACCTCGGCCGGAATCGCGGTCGCGATGCGTTCGAAATCAACCTGAAATTCCTTTAGCTGTGTATCAGTTAACCCCTCGACCGCAGGCCGCAGGTTGGTTAAAAAAATGGCCTCGCGAAGTTTCTTTTCTCGCAGCTTTGTGTAAAAGGCGCGAACTGTATCAGCCGGTGAACCTGCTGTTATCGTTATCGTCGCTCCCTGAGATGTTGTGCCGGAAACTGCCGAATTGGAAAGATTGCTCTGCTGCGTCTGATTAGCAGCCGTATTTTTAGAGGCCTCGGCAGAGCAACCGCCGGCAAAAATAGCGATGAATGTAGTTAGACAGACGAGGAAGTTGGACATCGGCAACCCGCAAAAACCTTGAATTGTTTCCCAATTGGATCTTAGGAACTAAAGATGTGACCTAGGTGGACCGCGTGTCGGGGTAATGCAAGAGACACGCCAACCTGAAGTATAGCGTGTCTCTTGCAAAAAAGGAAAACATTTTTTTGCCGTTTAAGACAAATTTTACGCCGAATTCTTACCCTTCAGCAATATTTCCCGTCCGACCATATAAAGAATTACCGCAATTACAAGGAACGGCAGCAGTCCGAGTATATCGGAAGCTTCGCCCGTAAAGAACGGATTACCCTTCGCCCATTCGCCAAAGTTGTCCTGAACGGTCTTGAGGCTCGGTACAACGGCGAACACCGCGATCAAGATGCCCGCGATCGCTCCGCCGGCAATATAACCGGATGCCATCAGAACACCGTTAGACTTATCGGTCTCAGCGACGATCTGGTCTTCGGTCAGATTCTTAGCAGCAAGTTTTCGTTTGAGGTAAATATCTACCAGATAACGTACCATGCCGCCCGCAAAGATCGGGGCAGACGTCGAGATCGGCAGGTAAATTCCGACAGCAAATGCCAATGACGGCACACCTGCGAGTTCCAGAACAATGGCAAGCATGCGCCAAGAATGACCAAGCCCCACGGCAAATTCTGCCCCAAGACGCCCTTGATGATGTAGCTCATCAAAGTCGCCTTTGGCGCGTCAAAGCGCTCCAGGTCCTTCCCTGCAGCGTCTTTCTTGAGAATGCCGTTGATGCCCGGATCGACAAAATATACCGGCTTGCCTTCGCTATCGATCAAATAGCGTCCGATCTGGCCCATGGCCGGATCCGTGTTATGCCAGACGTTATATGTTGTTGTATCGGTAGCCTTAAAGTCGCCGCCAGCCATTTCTGTCTTCACTTCGCCGTGTTCGCGGAACAGTTGATCCTGCGTGACGACAACACGCGACTCAGCCGAATCGGCAGAAACTTTCTGGTAATAAGTACGTGAATCGTTTAGAAAAATGAGCAGTGAACCAAGCACCAGTGCCGAGGCCAAAGCTCCGACAAGAATTGCGATCTGCTGTCGCCACGGTGTGCCGCCGACCCAGAAACCTGTCTTCAGATCCTGCGAAGTGGTGCCGCCATTCGATGCGGCGATACAAACGATACCGCCGATCGAAAGCGCGGTAACGAAATACGGATCTGCCGCCGTCCAGCCCAAGCTCAAAAACACAAGACAAGTAATAAGCAGCGTTGCGACCGTCATTCCTGAAATTGGATTTGACGAAGAACCAACCTCGCCGGTCAGCCGCGACGAGACCGTGACGAACAAGAATCCAAGAATGATGATCAGCACTGCTCCGAAGAATGAAACTATCGGATTGCTGAACACGCTAAGTCCCAACTGCGGAAACAGCATTATTGCGGCGACCAGACCGATTATCCCGATGATGACCCATTTCATTGAAAGGTCCTGATCTGTACGCGGCACGCTGGAGCTTTCATCGCCCGATCCGCCTCGCAGGCCGGAAAGGCCGCCTTTTAAACCATTCCAGATGGTCGGCATCGAACGAGCGAGCGAGATCATTCCCGCCATCGCCACCGCACCCGCTCCGATATAGAGGACGTATGCACCCCGAACCTGGCTCGGGTCCATCTCGGCGATGGTTTTACTCAATTCCGGTGCGACCGGGCTGGTAACTGCATCGCCAAAAAACTTGATCATCGGGATCAGGACCAGATATGACAAAACGCCGCCGCCTATCATATAGCCCGCTATCTTCGGGCCGATTATGTAACCGACGCCAAGCAAGGTCGGGTCGTTATCAAGCTCGACCGAACCGCCCTTAAAAACTTTATCGCTAAATTCCACGCCCGGAGTTCCTTTCCAGAAGCTGAACACCTTCATCAGAGCATTGAACACAAAACCGACCGCAAATCCGACAGAGATGATCTTGCCGCCCTGCAGTGCCATGTCGGCCCCGTCAGAAGTGTCGCCATCATGCGAGGCCTCGCGGGATTCCTTCGACGCACCGGCTTTTAAAACTTCGGCACAGGCCGTACCTTCCGGATATTTCAAAAATCCATGCTGGTCGCGTATCAACGCACGTCGCAGCGGGATCATCATCAGAATGCCGAGCAGTCCGCCGAGAATGGCAACAAGCATTACACGCCAAAGGTCCAGATCGAACCCGAGGATCATGATCGCCGGCATCGTCACGCCGACACCGAAAGCGATCGACTCGCCGGCCGAACCTGCCGTCTGCATCACGTTCGATTCCAGAATGGTCGCGTCCTTCATCCCTGCTTTCGACAAAAGCCGAAACAGCGTGATGGCAATAACCGCAACCGGTATCGAGGCCGAAACCGTCAACCCTGTTTTCAAAACCAGGTACAGCGACGAAGCACCAAAAATAATGCCCAGCAGCGTTCCGACAATAAGCGGCAGCGGCGTCAATTCACGCAGGTTCGTAACGCTCGCTGGGATGTACGGACGGAAATTCTCAAGAAAAGGATTCTTCATAAAAGTTCTGAGTTCCTAAGTTTGGAGTCCCGCCTTAAGGCGGCTTTCGGGGAAAGTTCTGCCTTGCAATGTACCTTGCATTGCCAAAAAACGCAATGAGTTAGCACATCATTGCGGGGACAAAGCCGCCTTCGGGGCTGTCATTTGTTACCTTAGTCTTCTTCATTCCGGTTATGCCGGTTCATTCTTGTTCATCTTTATCTGTGGTTAGGTTTTCTTTTCACCACAGATAAAGATGAACAAGAATGAACAAGAGGAGAAATCGCGGTCAGGAAGGCGGGCTTGCCCTCGCTCTTTCTCAAATCACAAACTTCGCTTACACTTACCAAAACCATTTCAGAGCGTCACAGCAACCGGGCTTTCAGCACTTAAAAAACGAATATGGATCTCATCAAACCTTCAACCAGTTCTTGCTTTCGCATCCTTTCGCGTATTTCGCGGGCAAATTCGTCTTTGCGTCTTTGCGGGATATTTCTTCTCCTGACCGTCGCCGCCGTCGCCCAAATACCGGCACCCAAGGACACGCTTGGTTGGACGCCGGGAGACGACCGAAAGTTGGCAAGTTGGGCACAGACCGTCGAGTATTTCAAAAAGCTCGACGCGGCCAGCGACCGTGTACTGTTCGAAGAGATCGGCAAAACGACGATGGGCGCTCCGTTTGTTTACGCTACGATAAGCTCGCCGGAGAATCTCAAGAACCTTGAAAAGTACAAACAGATCAACGCCAAGCTGGCCGATCCGCGAATGATAAAGAGCAATGACACAGCCGCAAAAGCTCTGATCAAACAAGGCAAAACGATCGTCCTCATTACCTGCGGTATTCACTCGACCGAAGTCGGAAGCCATACTTCGTCGTTTCTGATAGCTTATCGCCTGGCCTCAAGCAACGAACCGGAGATCAAAAAGATTCTGGACAACACGATCATCCTGCTCGTGCCCAGCCTTAATCCCGACGGCGTCGATATCGTCAAAAACTGGTACGACAAAACGCTCGGCACGCCATACGAAGGCACCGATCCGCCGGAGCTTTATCACAAATACGTCGGCCACGATAACAACCGCGACTGGTACGCCTTTACGCAGGTCGAGACGCAACTGACGGTCGATAAGATCCACAACGTCTGGCACCCGCAGATCGTCCACGACATACACCAACAGGGTGCAACCGGCGCACGGCTTTTCCTGCCGCCGTATATGCAGCCGGTCGAACCGAACGTGCCCAAACAGATCGTCGAAGGCTATACCGAACTCGGCAACGCCATGGCTGCCGACCTCCGCAAAAAAGGCCTCGAAGGCATAACGACCGATTCGACCTACGATGCCTGGACACCTGCCCGCGCCTATTCCCATTATCACGGCGGCGTCAGAATCTTAAGCGAAACCGCCTCAGCCCGGCTCGCGACACCGGTCAATATCAAGTTCGAACAGCTACGCGGCAGCGAAGGCTACGACGCCAAAAAAGAAGCCCCAAATTTTCACCCAGTCTGGAAAGGCGGCGAATGGAAGATGCGGAACATCACCGACTACATGACCACCGCCGCATTCAGCCTGCTGAACCACGCGGCGGATAATCGTGAGCAATGGCTGTCGAGATTTTATGAGGTCGGTAAGGAAGCGGTAAGAATGCCGGATAAGGGTAATGTTTACGGTCTATTGGTAACTCCGGACGAGGTCGTCGACGAAATCTTGAAACGCGGCGGCGTTGAATTTAGGACCGAATACCGGCAAGAAAAAGATGGTCATACTGAAGATTTCACCGTTATAAGAGCGCAACAGCCTTATTTTGGATTCGCAAAGGCGTTGCTCGAAAAGCAGGTTTATCCAGATTTGATAGATGCTAACGGAAACCCCATCCCGCCTTATGACGTGACTGCTCATACGCTATCGTTATTGTTTGACCTAGAGGTCGAACCGATTTTTACTCCGTTACCGAAACTTACCGTCACCTCTTCATCCCCTAGCCAAAACGGTTGCTCCGGAACGAAAGATGGCCAAAAAGTGAACAATGTGCAAATTTATCGTTCGCCTTTGCCCTCAATGGACGAGGGCTGGACCAGATTTGTCTTCGAACAAGATAACTTTTGGCGAGAACACGGACAAAACTGTGAAAAACTTCTAACGTCTTCGATTACCAACGCGGAAATAATTGGTCAAAAACTCTCATCAACAATCCTCTTCCCCGACCAATCGCCCAATCAGATCCTCAACGGCTATCCAAAAGGCTCGATGCCGGATGAATACACGGGCGGCGTTGGAAAGGAAGGCGTCGAGAACCTGCGCAAATTTGTCGAGGCCGGCGGTACGCTTGTCTTTCTAAACCGTGCGTCAAATTTCGCCATCGAGCAATTTAACCTGCCGGTCAAAGACGTCACAAAAGGCCTCGCCCGCAAGGATTTCTTCATCCCCGGCTCTATCCTCCGCACCGAACTCGACCTCACCCACCCGATCGCAAAAGGAATGCCCAAAGAATCGATCGCATGGTTCGAAAATTCCCCCGTGTTCGAGATCATCACCGACCCGCTCGCCAGTGTCATTATCCCGCACGTAAGTGAGGGCTCAACGCAACCCACAAGCGCCGCTGCCCTAACGCGAAACTTTCGCATCATCGCGACCTACCCGAAAGACCCGAAACAAATTTTGCTCTCCGGCTGGGCCCTAGGAGCCGAAAAGATCGCCGGAAAAGCAGCATTAGTAGAATTTACTATCGGCAAAGGAAAAATAATCCTCTTCGGCTTTCGCCCCCAATACCGCGGCCAAAGCCTCGCAACATTTCCGCTGTTGTTTAATGCAATTTCGCAATAGGCAGAACCGCCTGCGTTAGCGGGTGGCGAGAATGCAGAAGCCTGCGCGTTAGCAAGGGCGATACGATCAAGTTGAGTGTTACGCCCTTGCTAACGCGCAGGCTTCTGCACCTGACTACCTTGCGTGGCTAATTTCACCTTTTCATTGTAGAATCTCTGCAATCACCTAAATGGACTTCATTTCGAATCTTAATCTGATCACGCTTTTTGCCGTTATCGGCGGAGTTGGTTTTGTGTTCCTGCTGATCTCGCTGGTTGTGGGCGACGTTTTTGAGGCCGTGGGTTTTGACCTTAATGCGGGCGGCGACGCCAACCTTGATTTTGGCTTTCTGGACAGCCGCGTGCTCGCCGTCTTTATTACAGCCTTTGGCGGTTTCGGCTTGATTGCGGCCCAGACAGGATTTGGCCCGCTGGCAAGTTCTTTTGCCGGGCTGCTAGGCGGCGTTATATTCGGCGGCGTGGTTTCGGCATTCGGCAGATTTCTGATCGGGCAACAGGCTTCGAGTTCGGTTTCTGACAGCGATCTTCTCGGCAGAACGGCTCAGGTCACGGTTGCCATAAAGCCCGGCGTGGTCGGGCAGATCACAGCGGTGATCGGCGAGGAACGCGTGGAAAAAGTTGCACGCTCGAAAGACGGCGAAGAGATCGTCGCCGGTACGCTGGTAAAGGTATCGGCCATCGCAGGCGATTCGGTTATTGTAGAGATCGAAAAAGGATAAAGGAAAAACGTGGACATATTATCTGGCTATACAGCCCTGCTCATTCCGGTCGTCATACTTGTTATCGTCGTCGCGGCGCTGATCGCGCTGATGCTGATCAGTCGAAACTACATTAAGGTTTCGCCTAATCAGGCGGCTGTCATTTCCGGCCGCAGGCGCAAATTAGCTGACGGCTCGGTCGCCGGTTACCGTCTGGTCCGCGGCGGTGCGACGCTCGTTTTTCCATTTCTTGAAAAGGTCGAATACCTTGACCTCAATGTGATCACCGTACCGCTCGCCACGCAGCGGGCTTACACCGTGCAAGGTGTTCCTGTTTCGGTTAAGGCGGTCGCGAACGTCAAGATCAAAGGTGACGACACTTCGCTACGCTCGGCCTCTGAGAGATTTCTCGGGATGCCCAGGGAACAGTTTCACCAGCTCGTTTTTCAGACACTCGAAGGCCATCTTCGCGCGATCCTTGGTACCTTGACCGTTGAAGAGATCAATAACGACCGTCAGAGCTTTGCCCAGAAATTATTGACCGAAGCAGCCGGTGACCTCGAAAAAATGGGTATCGGGCTTGATGCTCTTACCATTCAGGAAATTTCCGACGAAGAAGGCTACCTCGACGCCCTCGGCAAGCGCCGGACTGCCGAGGTAAAACGCGACGCCGAGATCGGCCAGGCTGAAGCGAATCGCGACTCGAAGATCAAGGCTTCGCTCGCATTGCAGGAAGGCGAAAAGGTCCGGCTCGAAACCGAGGCGCTGATCGCCCAATCAACGCGCGAAACCGAGATCCAAAAAGCTCAGGTCCAAGCCGAGATCGAATCGGAACGTGCAAAATCGCTCCAGGCCGGGCCGCTCGCCGATGCCAAGGCTCAGCAGCAGGTCACGATCGAAGAGGTCCGCGTTGAAAAGGTCCGCACACAGGAGCAGATCGCCGTTCAGGAACAGGAAGTTCTGCGTAAGGAAAAAGAACTCGAAGCTACGGTCGTAAAACAGGCCGAGGCCGACCGCAAGGCCGCCGTACTTCGTGCTCAGGGCTTACAGGAAGCCGCAATTCTGGAGGCAGAAGGCCGCAAGCAGGCCCAGATCGCCACTGCGGAAGCCGAGGCACAAACACTCGAACGCGAAGGTCAGGGCCGTGCAGCAGCGGTTGCGGCGGAAGGAAAGGCGGAAGCTGAAAAAATACGGGCGATCGGTCTTGCCGAAGCTGAAAAGTTACAAGCGACCGGTCTTGCTCAGGCAAAAGCTACCGAAGCACAAGGTTTGGCAGAGGCGGTCGCAATAAAGGAAAAAGCCGCCGCTTGGCGCGAATTCAACGATGCGGCACGGCTTCAGACTATTCTCGAAAAGCTGCCCGCTATTATTGAATCGTCAGCTCCGATCTTCCAGGCAGTCGCCGAACCGCTGGGCAAGATCGACAAGATCGTAATGATCGACCAGGGTGGAAATGGCGACGGACAGACCAGCGGCATCAACCGTTTCGCCCAGACCGGTCCGACACTGATCTTCAATCTGCTCCAGCAGCTCCAGGCCCTCGGCATAAATTGGCCCGAGATCATGGCCCAACTGGGGATCGACCAAACCACACAGGCTGAAAAACCCGTCAAACCGGCCAAGGATCAGCCAGATTCGACCGGATAATGCTTAATGAGCGCCTTCGATCGCTTTTGCATTCCGGACGCGTTTGAATAGAAATCCGGCCGGAATACATAGCAGACATAAAAAGGTAAGCAGCTTGAAATCGTCGATATAGGCCAACACTGCGGCTTGTTTTAGGACGAGGCCGTAGATGGTTGCGTATGCTTGCTGCGTTGCGGACACAACATCCATTTGCAGCATCAGGGCAGCTTTTGTCCGTTCGAACATCTGCTGAAACGCCGGGTCGTACTGTGTTACGTGCGTCATCAGCGTCGCCTGGTGAACCTGAGCATTCCGCGCAAGCATCGTCGTCATTATTGCGATGCCGATACTGCCGCCGGTGTTTCGCATCAGGTTAAAGATGCCGCTGGCGTTGCCGATCTGTTCCTGCGGCAGCGTGGCCATAGACATCGTCGTCAGCGGAACAAATACAAATCCCATCGCAACGCCGCTTATCAGCATCGGAATGATGATGTTGCTCTGTGCTATGTCCAGATTTATCAGCGTAAACAAATAGGTCGAAAAACAGAGTACGCAAAAGCCGAACGTGATCAGGTAACGGGCATCGACGCGTGAGATAAGGCGGCCGACTATTATCATCGAAATGATCGCCCCGATACCTCGCGGGCTGACGGCAAATCCGCTTTCCACAGCCGGATACCCAAGCAGTGTCTGTAAAAACAGCGGCAGCAATGCCGTCGAACCGTACAGCACGACCCCGACCGACGCGATCAAGGCGCAGCCGACCGCAAAATTACGATTAAGAAAAACGCGAAGATTGACGATCGGCTCAGGCGTATAAAGCTCCCATGCGATAAAGCCAACCAGCGAGAGAACCGAAACAGCCGCCGTAAAAACGATCACCGGCGATTCGAACCAGTCACGCTGCTGCCCGAGGTCGAGCGTCAATTCAAGCGCCCCGAGGCCCAACGCCATCAGCCCGAAACCTGTGTAGTCGATACGTCCCGGTTTTTGATTCTTTAGATACGGCGGATCTTCGACAAAGGCATTCGCCATAAAAGCGGCGATCAATCCGATCGGCAAATTGATGTAAAAGATCCAACGCCACGAATAATTATCCGTGATCCAACCGCCAAGCGTCGGCCCGATGATCGGGGCAACGACGATCCCCATTCCGTAGATCGCCATCGCGGCCCCGCGTTTCGCCGGGGGAAAGCTTTCAAGCAAAACGGATTGGGCGATCGGCTGCAAGGCTCCGCCGCCCATTCCCTGCAGGATGCGGGCAATGATCAGCACCGTCAGATTCGGCGCGGCTCCGCATAAAGCCGACGCAGCCGTGAAAATAATTATGCAGATAATTAGGAATCTCTTTCGGCCGAAAGAGATTCCTAATTAGCTTGTGGCGGGCAATATTATCGCGTTCGAAATTAGATAGCTGGTGAGTACCCAGGTCGCTTCCTCGGTCGTTGCGGAAAGATTGCCGGCGATATGCGGAAGTGCGACGTTTGCGACGGAGGTATCCAAAACCTCCATCACAGTCGCCATCATAACTGAAACGGCGATAAGCCAAGGGTTAAAACTTGGCACCCATTGCTGCGACTCTTCGGTATCGGCCATTGCTCTTTACCTGACCTTTACCGATGGTTCGACCGACATTCCCGGCACGAGCCGCTTGATCGTTTCGGGCGATTCTTCAAAGACGATCTTGACCGGCAGACGCTGAACGACCTTCACATAATTTCCCGTCGCATTCTCAGCCGGCAGCAAACTGAAACGCGATCCCGTTCCGGCCTGAAAGCTCTCGACCTTGCCGTGAAATGTCTCGCTCGGAAAGGCATCGACCTCTATATCGACCGCCTGGCCGATCTGCATATTTTCCAGTTGCGTTTCTTTGAAATTAGCGACAACCCAAACATCATCAGAATGCGATATCGCCATCAGCGGTGCGCCGACCTGAACAAGCTGGCCTATCTCGACCGACTTCTTCGTAACGTAACCGTCTTCCGGCGAATAGATCTTTGTATATGAAAGCTCCAGCTCAGCCTGATGAACCGCAGCCTCGGCCGCTAAGATGCCCGCATCGGCCGTCGATATCTCGGACTGGCTTACCTCGACGCGTTCCGGAGCCGCATTCGCATCTTCAAGCCGCGCCTGCGATTCGCCGACCTGCGATTGCGTGGTCGCCACTTGAGCAACAGATTGGCGGTAATTTTGCTCGGCCGCTGCCACTGCGGCGTTGGCCTCTCCGACCCGCGATTCGGCAGCGAGGACCTGTTTCTGTGCCCCGTTCAATTGGGCCTGAGCTGTCTGAAGATTGTTAAGGGCTTGATCGAGGGCCTGATGCGAAATGTCGCCTTTGTCGAAAAGGGTCTTTCGCCTATCGTATTCCGTCTGTGCGAGTTTCAGATTAGATTCGGCCTGCGGCTGCTGCGCCTGCGTCTGCTGCAAACTTGCGGCCGCCGTTCTGGCTGCGGCCCTCGCCTGTGTGATCTGTGCCTGTTTTGCGTCTGCCGAATAACGTGTCTGATCGACGTTGCTCTTTGTCGTTTCGACGTTCGACCTTGCTTGCGTTTGGGCCGCACCTGCGACCTTTTTGGTCAGGTCGGCATTCGCGACCGCCTGTCCGCGATGGCTTCGCGCCGTTTCGAGATCCGCCTTTGCCCGCTCAAGCTTCACCTCGAGATCCGAAGTATTAAGTTCGAGCAGTAAGTCGCCTTTGTGTACGAGTTGATTGTTTACAACGTGAATTTTGGTGACGTAGGCGGAAACTCTCGGGCTGATCTGTACAATATCGCCATCGATGAATGCATCGTCGGTCGATTCGAATTGTCGCGAATAGAGCCAATAAGCTCCGCCCGCAATTATCGCGATCAGCAATGCCGTTGCTCCGCCAAATATGATCTTTTTTCTTCGTCCGTTGCCTTTTACCGGGCTTTCATCCTCTTCTTCCGGCAATATTTCGATCGGCTCATTTATGCCTTGTTTATCCCCGATTTCCTGCGATCCTTCAATAGGTTCTGCTTCTGCTTCTTCCCGCTTGTTCATTCTCTTTCGACCTGTCCATAATAATGTGGTAAGTAAGTGCTTACTTAGCCTCTCATTTAGCTTAATTGATGTCAACAATGAGGCAGTGTTTGTTTTCTGATAACATACCTTTTGAAACGAATTATGCAGGAAAATATTAAGGTGTCTCGTCTGGAAAACGGCCTGGTAGTTTGTAGCGATGAAATGCCCGGTGTGCGTTCAGCGACGCTCGGGTTTTTCTATCGCGTCGGCTCGCGGAACGAACCCGACGAACTGAACGGAATTACGCATTTCATCGAACACTGTGTCTTTAAGGGATCAAAGAAGCGAACGGCTCTCGACATCGCGATCGAACAAGACCGTCTCGGCGGCAATCTCGATGCTTTTACGACGCACGAAGAAACCGGATTTGTGGTCAAGGTGATCGACGATCAGATAGAGCGTGCATTCGATCTGCTCGCCGATATGTTAGTACATCCGCGTTTTGACGAAGCCGACCTTGAGAACGAACAACGCGTCATCATCGAAGAGATGAAAATGAACGAAGATTCGCCCGACGAACTGCTCAGCGACATCTTTCACCGCGAATTCTTTCCCGGCCACCAGCTTGGAATGTCTATCACCGGAACCGCGGAAAGCGTTAAAACATTCGGGCACGAACGTACGAATAAATTTCACGAGCAGGCTTTTAACGCAGCGAACCTGATAATCGCGGCAGCCGGAAATATTGAGCACGAGCGGTTGGTTGAACTCGTTCGGAGTTCCGGCTTTAGCCGGCCGGCCGGCGGCGAGAGCCAACTAAAGTTGGAACTCCGAACTCCGGCCGTCGCCGCGCCGATCTTTATCGAGCAACGCCCCGACCTCGAACAGGCGCATATGATTGTCGCGACCGCATTTGTCGATGCCCGCGACGAACGAAGATATGCGGCCGACCTGCTTGCGAATGCACTCGGCGGCGGAACGTCGAGCCGGTTGTGGCAAAAGATTCGCGAAGAACGCGGCCTCGCTTACAGCGTCGGCGCCTCGACGGCTATGTATAACGACTGCGGCTTTTTTACCGTGTCGGCAGCGACGTCGCCCGAACAGGTCGGAGAGGTTCTCGACATCGTTATTGAAGAAATGAGATCGCTCGTGCGCGATGGCATCACCGCCGATGAACTCGATCTGATGAAAGACCAAACCCGAGCCTCGATCCTGCTCAGCCTCGAAGATTCCGCCTCGCGTGCCGGTTCGCTGGCCCAATGCGAAATGGTCCACGGTCGGCAAATACCTGTCGAAGAAACCCTCGCCAAACTCGATGCCGTTACAACCGAACATATACAGACGATCGCGCGAGATTTCTTCAAAACGGACAATATCGCGTTCGTAGCTCTCGGCGACCTTACCGACCTGACAGTAGATCGCGCGCGACTTAGCATCACGTAATATGAATATCCGCCGAGTATTTCTTAATACCTTGATCGCCTCAGTCGCCGTCAGCGCTATAGTCGGCATTGGCGTCATATTGTTCGGTGATTTCGGCGAGGTCGAGTTTCGCATTCTGATGACGACGCTGACAATTACGGCGACCAGCATTCTTGGCCTCGCGTGTGGTGCCTACATTGAAAGCGGCCGTGGAAATCTGTTGCCCAAGGCTGGGATCATTTTCTCCGTCGTGATGGCGTTGATGTTGTTTTTGGTCATTTGGGATGTTTTGGACGATTCGGAAAATTTCATTAAAGCAACCGGAACTTTGTCGATCCTTGCCGTCGCCTGCTCGCATCTCTCGCTGCTTTCGCTGGCACGAATCGACGCTCGCTTTGCATGGTCGCGTATCGTCGCCTTCATCTGCGTCTGGCTGCTCGCCGCCATCCTGCTCTACATCATCTGGCTCGAACCAGATTCGTCCAGCGATCTTGTATCACGGATCATCGGCATTCTGTCGATCCTTATCGCATCGATAACCGTGCTGACGCCGATCCTGCATAAGCTGAGCGGGACCAAACGAACGGTTCAACAGATTCGCGATGAGATCGAGGAATTAGGCTAAAATATATCATCTGAATGAAGAAAGGATGAGGTTGCAATCCAGTGAGAGTAATAACGCAGCGTAAATCAATCAAGATAAATGAAAGGACTAACAAAGTTACAGTTGGCCGGAGTAATCTTAATAATCGGAAGCCTTCTCTTTGGTCTTGGTGGAACGGCATGGAGTGTTTACGGAAGTTTCGCAGCGTTAGAGACGGCGGAAAATACTGGTATCGGCCCGGTAGGTGATCATATCCGAAACGCGCTGATCTTTACTGTCGCAGGATTGGTCGGGGCAGTGTCAGGAGTTCTGATCATTATTTTCGGTCGCCGCCGCTAAGAAGTAGTCGATGGGATCTTCCAACCCAGCTCGTGCAAATCCACGCAACCGCAACGCGCACGAATCGCATGTTCCGCAGGCCAGGTCTTCGCTACGATAACACGACCAGGTAAGTTCGAGCGGTGCGTTCAGCTCGATTCCCTTTTGCACGATCCCGGCTTTGTTCAGTTCGATTATCGGCGTGCGAATTTCGATATGGGTGTCGGGTTTTGTTCCAGTATTTATTGTCTCTTGAAACGCAGCGTAAAACTCAGGACGGCAATCGGGATAGCCGCTCGAATCTTCGGCGACCGCTCCGATGTATATCGCATTTGCGCCGATCACCTCCGCCCAACTCGTCGCTATCGAAAGCATATTGGCGTTACGAAACGGCACGTAGCTTGTCGGAATTTCCTTCGATTCGAGATCGGCCTCCGTCACCTCGATATTCGTATCGGTCACTGACGAACCACCGATCTTCGCCAGATATTCGATCGAAACATCCAGCCGTTTTTCGACACCGTAATGATCGGCAATATCGTTGAACGCCTGACGCTCACGAACCTCGGTCCGCTGCCCGTAAGAGATGTGAAGAAAAGCTAGGTTAGTATTTTCGCCGCCAGCGATCGCAGCCGTCACGCACGAGTCCATCCCGCCGGACACCAAAACAATTGAACTCGATTTCGCCATTATCTTCTTAGCTTTGCGTCTTTGCGTCTTTGCGGGAAATTCTCTTCGAATCCGCTTTCACTGAAGGTAAAGTTGTCTTAGACACCTCTCGCATCCGCTCCCCAAATATACTTGTGCAGCTGCAAATTCAACCGCACCTGCAGCCCGCTTGTCGCGACGGCTTCAGCGATCTCGGACAGATTCTCAATCCCGTGAACAGGTGAAATGAGGACTGCCTTCGCCCGGCTGATCAGGCTGTAATCGTTAATGATCGTCTTGGCAAATTCCCAATCCGCCATATCGGCCACAACAAATTTTACTTCGTCCTTATGATTTCTCAGGCGTTCAAGATTGGGCCAATGGTTTCGCTCGGCCTCGCCGGACGCAGGACATTTGATGTCGAGAATTATGCAGGCTCGCGTGTCGATCTCCTCGGTCGAAACATATCCGCCCGTTTCGATCAGCACCTCGTAATTGCGGTTGCAAAGCGTGTTGATGAAAGGAAATACGTTCTTTTGCGCAAGCGGCTCGCCGCCCGTCACTTCGACCAGATTGCATCCAAAATCTTCCAGCTTCATCAATATGTCGTCCACACTGATCCGTTCACCGCCCGTGAACGTATACTCGCTGTCGCACCAGACACACCGCATCGGACAGCCCGTCAGCCGCACAAACGAACACGGCCGCCCGGCATGCGAAGACTCGCCCTGGATCGATAAGAAGATCTCGGTAATGCGAAGATTCATAAGAAAAACAGTCCACAGATTAACACAGATAAATACCGACCTCGTCCGTCGGTCTATATTGTCGGTGTCCATCCGTGGACAATTTCCTGCCTCAAAAAAGGCCGAACCAGTTATAGTTGTTGAATATTTCCCCAACGCCGAAAGATGCTAGATTCGCAATCACGATGGCGACGAAACACTTCCACCAATCTGGCGCTTCAAGCAGTTGACCGCCGCGAAATGCCAGCCAAAATATGACGCACTCGCCGACAGGTGCAAAAGTTTCGGCAACCGCAAGATATTGCCATCGCGGAGAGCCAAAGAAGATGGTAGGTAGCACTAACACGACGATCGGATAGGTGCATGCGGTAAGCCAAATGCCGCACAAAAGCTTTTGCCGGAACGTAAGTTTTGAGGAAAGCCCGGCCAACAGCACCGGTGTTTCGATCAAGATCGTCAGCAAATAACCAACCGGCAAAAAATACCACAGGTCGGTGATCGGCAAACTCTGAGTTTGAATGAGATCGACTCCGCCGAAAAGAAGCATATAAGTCAGTGCGGAAGCCTGCGCGTGAGCAAGGGCGTAACGATCAACTTGGATGTTACGCCCTTCCTAACGGTCGGGCTTCTGCATCCCAGGTCACAACATCTTCACTAAAAATGGAAACTCGGCCAGTACGTGCCCGATCGCAAATGCAAAATAGATGTCGCGGGTCGTTGTGTAATCCGCCGCAAATCCGAACCACAACGCCACGGTCACGAAAACGCTAAAGACCAAAAACGCCACAAACACTTTCGGTATTCCGTTGGCGTTTGCGAACATCGGCACGTCAGACAATTTCCATGGCAACGCCCGTTTGTCGATCAGCGGGATCAGAAGCAGCCAGACAAAGTAGTGTATCGATTCGAGAAAGACGTGCGTGGCGACCAAAAGATACGACGAGATCGACGGGAATATCTCGCTTCCGGCGTGCTGCCCGATCCGCCAGAAGAGGTTTGTTTCTTCAGATAGATCCGGCTGGCCCGAAACCGCAAACCACAATGCGATCAGAAACAAAGGTATCGACGCGAGGCAGTAATGATATGCCCGCAGCCAATCCGGCCGCGTTCTACGGATCTGCCGTTCGAGAAACCACATCGCAATGAACGGATGCAGATAAACGAGCGAAAGGCTCCAATACTGCGGCACTATCCACGCGAGTCCGGCGAGCAGGAACGCCGCGGCAAATGCGATCGACCAATCACGCCGCCGTTGTTTCCCACGCAGATAAAACAGCAGCCCGACCCATAAGATAAACGCGGTATTCCAAACCGAGCCAAACACCTGCCAGCTTTGTAAACTCCACAGCCAGTTCCCGCTGGCAAAATAAAGAGTTAAATAGCTGACCGTCAGCACCACAACGCCGCCGATCGCGACCGAATAATACAGCCTCGACCTTCCCCACCGCAACGGCATCCGCGCGGCAAAGTAGCGAAACTCCATCAAATTATGCGGCCCGGCAAATAGAAAGATCGTAACGATCGAAAGCTGTAGCGGAAACGAACCGATCAACACCGCCGCAACGGCGCACGCCGCGACGAACGCCACCAGAAATACATGGGCGCTTGTCAGTTCGAATCTGCCTGTGCGTATCTCCTGCATCTATTCGTCTGCCGGTTTCGTTTCGTCCTTTTGGTTCGGTACGATCAATTTGGGGTACGTTTCTTCGTCTGATATTTCAAGCTTTATCTTGCCCGAGCCAACGCCGTAATCGTGCACGCCCTGCGTAAACATCTTGCCCGTGATGCTTCTTGCCTCAGGTGGCGGCCCGGCGTTGCCGTAAACAATGGTCGCAAATGCTCCGGCCGCAAAGACAACGACGCATCCCGCCACCACCTTACCGGCCGTTGACGAAAATTTTCCCGAACGCGTAAACCACACGCCCGCAAAGACGAACGCCAGGCTGATAAAAACGCCGCTCACGATCGTTTGAATACGCGAAATTCCGGCAATCGATACCGAAGCGGCAGTATCGGCCGAGCCGTCGTCGAAAGATTCGAGTTCTGCCCGAAGTGCTTTTAATTGGCTGCGCGGAATTAGAAGACGCGCTTCCTTTGCGTCCCGGTCAAGGCGTATCGAAAGCTGCGTATCGATCGACGCAGGCTTTTTAGCCGGTTTAGGTGTTTTGGCTGGCGCAACATTGGCAAATACCTGGGCGGAAAATGTGAAGAGCATGAGCACGAGACTAAGTTTTCTAAGCATAAGTATCTCCTTTCAAAATTGCCGGAATTATAACAGATGAACGAAGTCAGTAGTTAAAATTGCAAGAATGAGGTTAGAAATACCTGCAATAAAATGCAGAAGCCCGGTCGTGAGGGAGGGCGAAACAATCAACTCGGATGTTTCGCCCTTGCTGACGCGCGGGCTTCCGCATTTTGCTGCTCACGCAGGCGGTTCTGACAATTTAATCGCTTTGCGATAAACTTCTCAATTATGAGATCTCAATTGAAACGATTCATCGATCAGATGGAGGAAAATTCCATCGCCATCATTCCCGCATCACACGAACAAGTGCGTAGCTATGATACGGAATTCAAATTTCGCCAGGATTCTGATTTCTGGTATTTGACCGGCTTTCCAGAGCCGGACGCCATTGCGGTGATCGATCCAAAAAACACGAAATCGCCTTACACGCTTTATGTCCGCCCGCGCGACCCTGTGATGGAAACATGGTTCGGCCGCCGCGAAGGCGTCGAGGGAGCGGTAAAAAATCACAAAGCCAACAAAGCATTTTCGATAGACAAGTTCGCAGCCGATCTGCCAAAGCTGCTCGATGGACACGAAAAACTTTATTATCGTTTCGCCGTCGATAAATCGCTCGATCAGCAGGTCCTGCAATATCTTTCAGGCCAGCGCCTCCGCCGTTTGAAGACGGCATATCCGCCGCATACGATCATCGACCCGACACTGATCTTAGGCGAGATGCGGCTTCATAAAAATGCCGAAGAGGCCGAATATATGCAGACGGCCGCGACCATAGGCGCAGACGCTCATATCCTTGCGATGAAAAAGGTAAAGCCGGGAATGAACGAAGGCCAGGTCGAATCCTTTATGGAAGCGTATATGAAGGATAAAGGTGCCAGCGGCGTAGCGTATAATTCGATCGTCGGCGGTGGCGACAACGCAACGATCCTGCACTACGTCGAAAATAATATGCCGCTAAAGGACGGCGACCTCATCCTGATCGACGCCGGGGCCGAATACAAAGGTTACGCGTCCGACATCACGCGAACCTTCCCGGTAAACGGCAAATACACCCAGGCTCAACGAGAGGTTTATGATGTCGTTCTCGATGTGCAGTTGCAGTGCATTGACTACACCAAGACCGGCAACACGGTCAAAAACCGCCAGGAGTTTTCCATCGAACTGTTGACCGAAGGAATGGTCAAGCTCGGCCTGCTCAAAGGCCAGACAAAAGATCTGATCAAGAAGAAAGCGTATATGAAATATTATATGCACGGCGTCGGCCATTACCTCGGCCTCGACGTACATGACGCCGGACGCTACTTTACCGATCAGACAGCGAAGAACTCAAAGCCGTTTGCACCCGGAATGGTGTTGACCGTTGAGCCGGGACTCTACATTCCGCCCGACGACAAATCCGCTCCCGCTAAATACCGCGGCATCGGCATCCGCATCGAAGACGATGTCCTCGTCACCGAAGACGGCAACCGCAACCTGACCTCCAAGGTGCCAAAAGATCCTGAGGAAATCGAGAATTTGATGCATAATAAGAAGCGTTGAGGTGAAGATATGCAACCGGATGCGGCTAACACAATTTTTGAGAAACTCAAGACTCTTAGCATCGAAGATCAAGAAGAGATATTGAGACTGGTCGAGGTCAAACTATCCAGGCCCCAAAAGGCGGAGACAAGACCAATTTGGGAAGTGATAACTGAAATTAGCAGTGAGATACCCCTTGAAGAATGGGAGAAGCTTCCGTCTGACGGTTCGGTGAATCACGATCACTATCTTTACGGAGCGCCTAAAAAGTATTGATGTCGAAGGTATATGCCGATTCCGTATATTGGATCGCCCTTATCAATCTTAAGGATCAATGGCGAGAACGTGCGATGCAAGCTAGCACCTCGTTAGGCCCACGATCGATCGTGACCACCGACGAGGTTTTGATCGAAACTTTAAACTACTTCGCCGAGAGCGGGACTCATTTTCGCGGAATAGTGTGTCGTGAGATCAACAACATTCTTCTTGATCAGAATATCGAGATAGTTGATGCCGACCATGTGAATTTCTTGAATGGTTTTGAACTATACAAAAATCGTCTCGATAAAGGTTACAGCCTTACAGACTGTATCTCGATGAATATCTGCAAGATCCACGGGATTTCTGACGTACTAACGCACGACGATCATTTCCGTCAGGAAGGTTTCAACATACTTCTATAAATGCACTCCTCCTCAACAGCATTGTTGGCTTACACATTTTGTGGACAGTTAGTAATGCTATTGTATGGGGCGTGGGCTATGCCGTTGCCTGCGGTTTTCGAGATACTTTATCCGATCGCTTTTCTTGGAGTTGTCGGTTGGTGGTTCGCCGAAGATTGCAGGCGTACGGGCAACAGTTGGCCGTTAGATATGGGAATGTATCTTTACGCCGCATGGATGTTCATACTCCCGTATTACTTGTTCAAGACACGGGGGCGAAAAGCATTCGTAGGGATCGTAGCATTCATTGGGGCTAACATAGCCGCATGGGTCGTCGCCGTGATCGTCGTAAATGTTTAGGTCAGCTCAAAATCTCAATTCACAATTCACTACTCAGGATATATTCTTAGGCGATGCAGATCTCCGACATATTTCGTAATCTTCCCGCGCTCTTCGCTGCACTTTTCGTCGCGATCCTTTTTATCCAATCCGGCCTCGACAAGGTGTTCGATTGGAAGGGCAATCTCGAATGGCTGACCGGGCATTTCTCTAAGACTTTTTTGGCGGGAATGGTGCCGATGATGCTCGGCACGATAACGCTGATGGAATTGGCGACAGGTTTGCTGGCCGCGATCGGGATCATCTACTTTCTTGCGGCCGGTTCGACGGTGTTGATATTTTGGTCCGCCGCTCTCGGTGCGACGGCGCTTACGGCCCTATTTTTTGGCCAGCGCGTAGCAAAAGATTATCCGGGAGCAGCGGTTCTGGTGCCGTATTTTATCCTGACGATCATCCTGATGTTTTTGACCACGCCGTCCGGCAAGTAAGCGTCTATTTGACTACCTTCGTTACTGAGAAAGTAGC
>Ga0193752_1000411_pt1 | contig 42091 bp, 28 predicted proteins | sample H1c1metaG_FD_144924 | JGI IMG/M metagenome (GOLD analysis project Ga0193752, IMG submission 144924) | Soil microbial communities from a riparian zone of the East river system, Colorado, United States - H1c1 | ecosystem: Environmental > Terrestrial > Soil > Riparian zone | place: USA: East River...
GTTCAGGTCATTCGCACCATCCTGTAAAAAGATGCGCAATGGCTTCGGTTCGTTTTTGCGGATAAGTGTAGTATAACGGTCGGCTCCACGAAGACCGACATAAGTTCCGATAGCGCTGAAAACACGTGAAAATTCACCCGGACATTCCCATGCTGCGGTAAAAGCACAAACAGCGCCACTGCTTGATCCGCCGATGGCACGGTCGTTAGCCCTCTTTGAAAGCCGGATCGGTCTTCCATTAGCAGTTTTCAGTTTTTCGACTTCCGGCAAAATTTCATCCAGTATAAATCGCGCATAGGCATCACCCAAGCCATCATATTCAAAACTGCGGTTAAACCTGTCGAGCGAGTTATCTTTATCCGGAGCAAGTACACGTCCCGGATTTATAAAAATGCCTATGGTAACAGGCATTTCCTTCCGGTGGATCAGGTTGTCAAATACCGTTGGCGCCTTCCATTGAATGCCGTCCTGGTTAACATAAACACAGGCCGGTTTTTCAGGATTATACTGCGCGGGGATATAAACCCAGTATTCTCTCCATGTTCCGGGAAACAATTTCGAATTATTAAAATTCAGCTTCAATATTTCACCCTTTGGAACTCCGGGTTGCTCGACTGATGCAGAATCGATCGAATATTTTTCAACTGGTGACTGGCCAAACACCAGCGTTTGCATGAAAATTAAGGCGTGCAAAAGTATGTTCCTCATAAAGCAAGTTTTGGGATGATGGTTAAGTTACGGATAACTGTTAGCGATTTCTTAAAAATTTGCATTTTGATGCATGATAAAAAATAATTTAGAAGATTGCAGGTGCTTACGGTATTGAACTTGCAACCCAAACTACTTTATGATCAAAAGCTACCTCAAAATCGCCTGGCGGAATTTACTGAAACGTAAAGCGTTTTCGTTCATCAATATTACGGGACTTTCAATAGGTATTGCAGCCTGCATGATCATATTTCTGTATGTTCAGCATGAGCTAGCTTTTGATCAATATAACTCAAAGGCAAGCCGTATTGCCAGGATAACAACAACAGTGCACGGGCCGGAATCCGATATAGTCATGGCGACCACACCCATACCCCTTGCCGATGCAATTAAACGTGAATATCCTGAGGTTGAATCTGCTGCACGTCTTGAACCTTCTCCCGGCACAATAAAACTGAACAATGATTACCTTAGGGAAAAAGAATTTTACAAGGCAGATCAAAGTATCTTTTCAGTTTTTGATTTTGAATTTATTGAAGGGGCTGCTGCCGGCGCACTGCAAAACCCCAATTCGATTGTAATATCAGAAAAGATAGCCAGAAAATATTTTGGGAATTCACCTGCGGTTGGCAAAGTAATGGTTAATAATGGCAAACAGATCTCTGTTACAGGAGTTGTGAAAGACCGGCCTTCAAATTCCGATATGCAGATAGAGGCCTTGATATCCGCTCCCGAGCTTTCCAGCGCAACAATATGGGTAGATGATTTCGCGGACTTTACTTTCATTTTATTTAAAGATAAGCCCAACCTTCAGAGCTTTGAGCGCAAAATTATTCCATTAAGTACAAAACATATTCAACCGGAATTTGACAAAATGGACGCCAAACAATATCATGTAAAATTTGAAGTGGAGCCATTGTCTGAGGTTCATTTCAGTCAGGGTAAACTTAGCGATACAGCAAAAGGAAATAAACAATCGATATATATCTTTTCTCTTCTTGCAATATTCATTTTAATTATCGCGTTGCTGAATTATATCAATCTTTCAACCGCTAAGGCAGCCGAACGTGCCCGGGAAGTAGGAATCAGGAAAGTGAGTGGTGCAGGCAAGTTCCAGTTAACACGTCAGTTCCTTTTTGAGTCATTTATTCTGATAACAATTGCCTGGATCATTGGAATTGGATTAGCAACATTAGGTCTTTCATATTTTAATAACGTATTAGAAACCACACTTACTATTAACTGGAAGCTTTCTTTGATGTTCACAGGAATTGTATTTATAATTACTTTATTACTTGCCGGTTTATATCCTGCCTTTGTATTATCAGCCTTTAAACCTGTCACAGTGCTGAAAGGCAACTGGAAGAGTTCAGCAAAAGGTGTCATACTGCGTAAAACATTATCTATAACCCAGTTTGCAATAGCGGCTGCACTGATCATGGGAACTACCGTAGTTTACAATCAGATGAAATTCATAAATCAAAAAGATCTTGGCTTTAACAAGGATCAACTGTTGCACATTAGCCTGCCGCGGGATTCTGTTTCCAAAATCGCTGCCAATGCGTTAAGGAACGCCTTGACACAGCGGCCCGAAATTCAGGACGTCACAATCGGAAGCGGTATAACAGAAGATGGACGTACAATTGGAACTATCATAGGTGAAGCGGAAGGCAAAAAAAGAGAATTAATGTCTTACTATTTTGCTATTGATCCGCACTTCTTAAATGTATTTCAAATCAAACTGCTGGAAGGTAGAAATTTGTCAGATAGTTTCGGTACTGATAAAAATGAAGCCTTCATCGTAAACGAAGCATTTGTAAAAACAATGGGTTGGAAATCGGGTCTGGGAAAATCGCTTAACGGATGGGGTCACAAAGGAAAAGTGATAGGTGTGGTTAAGAACTTTTATTTCAAATCGCTGCATAATATAATTGAGCCATTAGCAATGGTTTATAACGTTGCTCCCGTTAATAATATGTCGCTGAAAATAAAACCACATGACCTGCCGATTGTACAGGAATTATTTAAAAAGAGTTTTCCGGATAAAGCGTTTGATTTTTCGTTTATAGATGATATCGTTGACAAACAATACCGGAAAGACAAAATCACAAGCACCTTGTTTAGTGGATTTACGATGCTTGCCATCTTTGTATCCTGTCTTGGATTATATGGGCTGGTGGCTTTGATCGCTGTTCAGCGCACAAAAGAAATCGGCATTCGCAAGGTTCTCGGAGCAACGTTGAGTCAGTTGCTTGCGCTGATGACAAAAGATTTTATGAAGCTACTGACCTGGGCACTAATAATCGCTTTGCCGGTTTCGGGTTATTTAATGAATAAATGGTTGAATTCTTATGCCTATCATGCATCCTTAAGCTGGTGGATGTTCCTGATACCAGTCTTTTTCCTGGTGATCATTGCCCTGCTGGTAATAAGCCGGGAAATCATCAGGACCGCTTTGATCAACCCGGTAAAGAGTCTTAAGACCGAGTGATCCCTGATTTTTATTAATTCATACATCAGACCAGTATCATTTCTTGTCTGCGTTCTCTTAAACCAGTAAAAAATCGGGTACCCGAAAATGATTTAAGTTGCCGACTGTAATGGATGTCATACCAAAAGAGATCTTTCCGGTGCTTATACCGGAGAACCTTTTGCCGGCGGTAATCCGTTTAAGGAAAAAGAGGGAACTTTTGTTCCGCAAATCAATAGCAAAGCTCCCCTCCTGCGAAGACCAAAGAACAACCACCCCCTCGCTACGCTCGTTCCCCTCCTTCGCAGGAGGGGAGCCTTAGTTAACCCGTTTTATATCACCCCAGGTCACTAAAATAATACCTTGTTTTTTAATCAGGTTCCTGAACTCATCACTGGTGACATAGTCATAATCACGTTGCCGCCATGCGCTGCCAAAATCAGGGAGATCTATAGTGATAGCTTTCATTTCATCGTTATCAAAATGCAAGATGAAATATCAGTTCATTTAATCCGGGTTTTAAATTTTGTATTTTGTCGTTATAAAAATCTTTCCATTTATCTGCGGGAACAGCGCTAGAAATAGAAAAATCGACCTCCTAATTACTTTTCGGCGGTGGATTTATCATGATATGTGCGCCATGGGTTCCCGGATGCATGATCCACGGCATGCCAGGTGCCGCGGGCTTAAGCGGAAGACCGGTGGTTTCAGTTGTTGCATAAGGTATATAAACCACGGACCGGAGACTGCCTTCTTTAACGATACCTGTTGAACGATCATAATTTTCATCTTTGCCCGAGTAAACAAACAAAGTAGTTGGTTGCTTCGGCATTTTCAACTTACCCGATTTTACTTCCTTTTCTCTTGTATCGAATATTTCCTTTGTATTTTTTCCCTGTTTCTTCAATTCACGCCCCCTTGCCATAAATGGTTCGAGATCCCGGTGATAACAGGCCACAGAAAATGCTGGCTGAGAGGGATCATCGGCGAGGCAAATTAATTCATTACTTCCCTTTCTTAAAACCACTAATTCACTTTTATCAGAGTAGCCATAAACCATGGCACCATCCTGTTTATCAGCGGGCGCCGCAAGTACGGCTGATTTTATCTGGGCCTCACGGGATGGAATTGAATTTTGAGAAATACCGGCAAGGGCAAACTGAAAGGCTACTAAGGCTAAACAAATCGCTTTCATATATAATCGTTTAAATGGTCAATCGCAAACCAAATATAATGCAAGATCACATAAGTAAGCGAATTGACGCCAGGAACGAACGATCAGGAACGATTTGTAAAATTCAGTACTGTTTTCGGAGCATTGGCGCGAACTCCTTTAGCAAATCGCATTTCGATATTTTTATAGGTCCAGCCCGAAACAAAATAAACGATGCAAGCGAGCAGTATGACAATACCCGAATCAATCCACTGTGATTGCATCGAAAACTTTTTTGTAAAAATGTCAACACCGACTATAATAAGGAAATGATTCATATACACCGAATAAGATATTGACCCCAGTCTTTTGAAAATACGCAAACTCAAAATTGCTTTGGACACGAACCCTTTTTCAAAAGAAAACACCAGGATCGTTGTCATAAATAACAGTTCATAAAAAATGATAAACAAAGAGAAGAACGCTGTCATGATTATAAAGTAAATAACAGCAAATAAAGTGATCGCTTCCAGAATGGTGGCCTGTAAAACTGTTGGCCTTGCCTTAATCATTTCAAATATTTTGAAGGTCAGGGCACCGCAGAAGAACCCGATCATGCCCCTGATAAACCCATTGTTATACGATATCAAAAACGATCCTCCGCTTAGTTGCATAGCCACAACTGCCATCGCTATTACAAAGAGGTACATAATCGTTTTATATGACCTCATTTTACCAGTCAGCGTAAGCAGTAATCCAAAAGCAAGATATGAGATCATTTCAGCGCTGATCGACCAGCTTGGCATATTCCACGAAGCAGCGGTTATATCAGGGAATTTTATCGAATTCACTAAAAACAACGTAGTAAAAAATGTATTAAGATCGAAGCCTTCCGTTGCCGGGTTCCCGATAACCTGCCGGAAGAACACATATCCGACAAATAATAAAAGTACTGCTATATGTAACGGAAACAGCCTGAAAAATCTTTTATTCAGAAAGCTTGTAAGCTGAGTATAATTAGTTAACCGGTTGTCATAGTTATATGCAATAACAAATCCGCTTAACACAAAAAAAAAGTCGACAAAAAGATAGCCGTGTGCGACAAAGTTATTCTGAATAAACAAAGAGCTATTCATTTCCCGCATGTGATAGAAAACAACGATAAAGGAGAATATGCCTCTGAAGGCATCAAGTACATGGAATCTTTCTTTCATGAGATTTGATTAAGATGAAAACAATATTGATCTACCGGAAGTCGGATTCCATCTATTCAAACCAATGGAAATAAATAGCAGCGAGGTTAAAAGTTGTGCTTTCTCTTTCAATAATTGCTCCAATTATTTATATATCGTTATGATATTCAGATTTTAATTTATTTTAAACAAGATAAGTGCATACTTTTCCCGTAAATGTCTCTGGCCGGATATCCGGACTTAAATAGCCAGCATAAACAACTAACGGATCTAACTAACAGATCATTTTCGTTTTATTTAACTATTTTAAGCCATTTGATTCCCGGGATGCCGGCTGGAATAATAGAGAAAATGGTATCTTTATAACCGTGAATCACGACTTTTATAAACAGAAAACGGGTCGTGTTTTTTTAATGCCTCAGATAAAAAATTAGAAATATGAAAAATAGCCTTCTTGGCTTGTTCCTGCTTTTCACCGCACCGATTTTTGCTCAGCCAACCGTGACCGAAAAATTTCAAAAGATTTCGACCATGCAGGAAGCACAACAATTTATCGATGCCAATCAGCCTCTCAAACCAACGATTCTTAAGCTGTCCTGGGGCAAAGACTCATCCATGCTTGAAAAAAGACTGCTAAGACAAAAAAAAGGCGATATCGTCAACGTGGGTTATGTTACCTATAAGATCCTGGAAGGCACTGAAACGGTAGCATACCGCTCCAGTTATATTTTCCTGGATGGATCCACACTATCGAAATCCGAGGTTGACAGTCTCAAAAAACTGGTCGTGCAAAAGGCTAACGCAGGTGCCTCTTTCGAGCAGCTTTCGGATCAATATACCATGGACGGAAACAAGACTCATGGCGACACCGGTTGGTTTTTCGGCGAAGAAATGATGCCAAAAGAATTCCAGGATGCCGTAAAAAATCACAAACCCGGTGAAATCTTCTTCGTGGACGTTTCAGAACAACAATGGCATTATATCGTCAAGAAAACTTATGATGATCAGGTCAAAAAAGATATCACTGTTCTTCGGGCGAATGGCAGGTAGAATGATCGGATAAAATCATTAAAAGGGTTTCAGGTCTTGAAACCCTTTTTTATCGGGGACATTTCAAGGTTTCGATTTTCCCGGCTCCTATTGGCGTACTGATGAGCTTTTGCCGCGGTTCTGTGAAAAGGAGTATGCAGATCCGGCACTGAATTTACCTGCTTCAACAAAGTTTCGATTTTCCGTGGTTTTATTGGTGCGCTGATCGGCTTTTGTTCCCTGATCGGCTTTGTTAATCATCCCGCTGCTTCAGCATCTGCACGCCCTGATCAGCTTTTGAACCACGGAGCAGGTAAAATAAGGCGCCCGATCTGCATACTCCTTTTCACTGCTAATTTGGAAAATGAATCAGATGCGTATTCCCCGATGCCATCAAAACCAGTTTGCTGTGAATTGAATTTTAAACCAACATTTTTTATATATTTTAAGGGCAATATTTCGTAATAGAAATTAGATGTCCTGCACATTATGATTATTCTTCGAATTGATTTTTTACACTGGTAATCGTAAATAATCAATGCAAATAGTTGTTGACATGATAGAACTCACCATAACGCAGGCCCGAACAGTTTTTTCACAATCTTTCGGGAGAAACTACGTTAAATTTACACCCCCGGAGAAAGGAGATCCGAGGTTTTTGCAGATACCTTATCAATCAATCTTTATGAAAATAATTACAAGCATTCAAAACAGGATATACGAGTTACGGGGCGAACGCGTCATGCTGGATTTCGATCTTGCTCAATTATATGAAGTGGAAACCAAAGCTTTAAACCAGGCTGTAAAACGCAATATAAAGCGGTTTCCGGGTGATTTTATGTTCAGACTTACCGTCTCTGAATGGCAGGACATGCGGTCACAGGCTGTGACCGCATCCGACAGCACCAATATGCGGTCACAAACTGTTACCGCATCACAAAGCAAACGAAATACCGCGGTCACTCCTTTTGCTTTTACGGAACAGGGAGTTGCCATGTTAAGCGGAATATTAAACAGCGACAAGGCCATAAACATGAATATTGCCATCATGCGCGCTTTTGTTGAGTCAGAAAGGTTTTACTGAAACAATCTGATCTTAAAGAACAATTGCAGCAAATAAAGGAAAGACTGGGTGAACACGATGTTCAGCTAAACCAGATCTATGATGCAATGGAAAACTTACTGGATGAGAAATCAGCACAAAGGAAATGGGAGGACAGGGAACGGATAGGGTTCAAAAAATGAAGTGAAATAAAAAGAGAATTTATTGGTCTGAAGTTTTAATGACCTGATCATACACATCAATTGCTTTTTTATAAGATGACCGGGCTTCTTGTTTTTCCACCTGCCGGATATTGGGCTCTTTCATTTTCCAACATTGATCAAGTGCCCGCCTGCACCACTCAGCACTTTTTTTAATACGGATGGGCTTCTGACCCACAATAACGAATATCGGGTTCGTGTGTGCGGATGGATATATCCTTAAGGCAACCCAGGCGGATCGTTGAATTTTATAATTGAAAATTAAATCTTTCCAGTTACCATCAGCCAATATCTCCACCGTATCAACAGCCTCACCATTTACAATAAGCGCTACAGGGACTTTGCGTGAAGATCCTATTCTTGCTCTCTCAGTATTCCAGTAAGGGGGATCTGTAAGCGGTCGGCGGACAATGACTGCGGCTTCTTCGTCTTGCTGTGCTGCGAGGTAAACTGCAGCCCTGGCATTGATTTTAATGTTCCCGGCACCGGTTAAATTGACTTCGCTTTTCTCCAGGCCCATCTCGACGCCATTTATTGTAAAGTCAATAATATGTGAACGGCCGTCCGATACATAGCTTCGGCCCGAAGCTATGGCTTTGATATAGCCGGGGTAGTTTAATCCATCGCCCGTTTTAAAATAACTTCGGGCTATTCCCACCCGTTCGTCAAAAATGCATGGGAAATCTGTTTCACCGCTTAGCCTTGGTCTGAATCCGCAGTTCAGTGTATGATACCACATATTCAGTTCCCAGGGCGCAGGTGTATCCCCTGCACTGAAAAAATCTATGGCTCCCTGCGTTACCGTTACGATATATTCATTGGCACCAATGCCATCCATTTTAGGCAATTCATAGTTAGGCAAATTAACTGTAGGCTTCATCGGCTCAAGACCCCATCCTGAATGAGCATATCCCGTTAATCCACCCTGCTTTTTGGCCCAGGTGAGAACAGGCAGGGTCCAGGTTGGCCATTCCTCTATAGTTCCGGTACCAGGATAATCGTCTTCTATGAGATTAAGCAAAACAAGGTGACCTGCATGGGAAGAGGGAAAACCGGAAACCTCCACATCATACCGCATAAGGTTAGACGCAGTTGATAGTATGTTCATTTTCCCCGTGAAATATTTTTTCTGATTATACCATCCGGGTCCCCAGGAAAGAACAGTTGACATATCCAGCGCTTCTCCAAGCGACTGCCGGAACATAGCCTTCGGTGAAACGCCTTCCTCGGGACTTTCATAATGGCTGCAACCGGCTGCATGTATATGATGATCTGCGCTGTACCATCCCAATGATGCCATATTGATCCATCTCTTCAGGCGAAAAAAATGTTTCACGTTACTAACGCCTTCGGGCACGCGCATTTGAATAGTCCGCGAAATATATTCCGGGCCACGGGAAAAACTCACTTTATAATTACCCGGAGACAATGACAGATGCTCACCATCGTAACGATACACCTGCGGCTGGAAATAGAAGTCAGGGTACTCATCCATTTCAGCCATTCTGCGTGACGGCAACGGGTAAATACCAACAAGCCTTTTTGACAACACACCAAATTCATTTGAAGCATAGGTCAGCCGGTAATCATTAGTCTTTAATCGCGGTATGCTGTCCGTGATAATAAAGGATCCCATTACGGGTTTTCCATCTTCGTTTTTTATAGAGAGTTCAACTTTTACCGCTGGTTTTATACTGAACAAAAGACTCATCGCATTCCGGAACGCCAGGTCCTTTGTTCCCTGCCCGATGCTGAATCCAAGGTTTACCTCCCGCTTCCCGCTATCCCGGCTATATATCTGTAACACCGAGTATTCCAATAGAAGCCCCGACAAATTGGGTTCCAGTGGGCGGTTACGGTAAATACCGATTTCGAGAAAGCGATTCGCTACCTCTCCGGTGTCAAGCAAATGGTCAGCTCGTGCATGTGTGGTGTTGCCTGAGCCGTGTAGCATAGGCGCTGCATTGATACTTTCGGCCTGCAGCTGTGGTGTTGCACCGGATTCATTGCGCACTTTTACTAAAAAGCTTGTCCAGCCGCCCTGAATTAAAACAGGTTTTGCAGGTCCCCTGTTCACCATCACCCTTGCTTCCGGATTTATATAAACCTCGGCCAGGCAATACGGATCGAGAATTTCCTGAATATTTTTCACAACAGCAGGAACTGGCCCTTTTTTTTGCAGGGCCGTCAGTTTTGCCACATCTTCCTTTTCCAGCGAACTGCCCAGAAATTGTAAAGCCTGACTCACCCGGATTGCATGTGCCAACAGGGGTTGCGGTTCGACTTTCTCAATAATATTTAAGGTTGCAGTATTTTTAGATGCAGGAGTATTTATGTTGTGGTTATCGTGGTGCTGCGCCATTCCACCAATAGAGAACAGCCACATAATAACATAAAAAAATGCCGGTTTCAATATTAGCTTTAAACGGCAATAAGCATCTCGTTTTTGCATGCCAACTAGTTATCACACACGGTTAAAAAAAGATTATTTATAATCTACATGTCAGATTTCTGTCTTTCCCGGAACTATTACTTTATGTAATTTATTCAACTAAAGACACTATTCAAATTTATTCCACTGAAGACACTATTCAATAAATTTTACAGTTATAAAAGTATTCCCATAACGTCTCGTTAAACTTTCAGCGTAAAAAGGAATCAAACCAGCAAATAACCGTATCATGAAGTTCGCCTTTAATCTATCTGTAACCTTGCTAGCGCTCTTTTTTTTGATTTCCTGCAATAAGAATGATGAAGATCCGGTTCTTGCAATACCGGCAAACTACTACTACCCACCACTTACCGGCGACGCCTGGGAAACAATTGATCCGGCAGATCTGGGCTGGGACATTAAAAAGTTAAATGAAACTATTGACTATATAGCATCAAATAATTCCGATGCCCTCATTATCCTGTATAAAGGCCGAATTGTGACCGAAAAATACTGGAACGGGTTTACAGCATCTTCATCAAAGAGAATTTTTTCTGCCAGTAAAAGCATTGCCGCTTTCCTTACAGGTCTTGCCGCGGAACAGGGGAAATTAGAGATCAATAAAAAGGTCAGTGACTATATTGGATCCGGCTGGTCAAATGCGTTATTGGAAAAAGAAAATCAAATAACAGTAAAACATTTGATAACGATGACAAGCGGGCTAAAAGAAAACCTGACTTATGAAGCTGAGCCGGGAACAAAATGGTTTTATAATACAACCGCATATCATAAAATCTATGATGTTTTAACTAAAGTTTACAATCAGACGAACGCTGAATACACAGGTACCCAATTGTGGAGTAAGATTGGAATGCAACATTCTTTTTGGGATACCGAACCGGGATTTGGTGATGCCGGCCCGTCAATGTCCTGCTCTGCCAGAGATATGGCAAGATTTGGTTTGATGATTATTTCAGACGGCAAATGGAATGGAACGGCATTATTAAATGACGCGAATTATTTCAAGTCGATGACAAATTCGTCTCAAACACTGAATCCATCTTACGGATATCTTTGGTGGCTGAATGGAAAGGCTTCCTATATATTGCCCGGAACATCTCCATCCTTACCGGGTCCTCTTTTTCCGGATGCCCCTTCTGATCTGATCGCCGCGTTAGGTTATGCCGATAAAAAAATATACGTAGTTAAAAGTAAAGACCTGGTAGTAATACGCCACGGCATGGCGTCCAATGCACCTGTTACACTTGCTGCTTCCTCATTCGATAATGAAATATGGAAAAGACTTATGCTGTCGGTTAAATAAGTAACAGCAAACAGGCTGATAGCATTAACGATGCGCCACCTGCATTTATTTCCATAGATTTGATATAGGAAAGCTGGTTACAGTTGCCAGTCTTCACCAGTACAAATGCATTGAAAATTCTATAAAATAAACAATGAAAAAAATCACCGCTTTTCTCTTTACGATAAGTATTCTAAGCACCGCCTTACTGCAGGCACAGAAAACGGACACTTTACCTTCCAGGGTACATAGCTGGGGTAGCCTTACAACAAAAAAAGAATCAACACGGATAATAAGACCCGTGCTGGAAGGAAGCACAAATTCTCTTGCGCGTTTTGAAGTACACAGTTCGACACTTGAACCTGGTAAGGCCCCACACGAGGCCCACACCCATGATGATTGGGAAGAACTCATCATTGTGAAAGAGGGACGGGTAAAAATTACTATTAAGGATGTAAGTAAAGTTTTAGGACGCGGCAGTATTGCTTTTGTTATGCCCGGCGATGAACATGGTATTCAAAATGTCGGTGATACCCAGGCAACCTATTATATATTAACGTACAAATCGAAACTGCCACCCAACCCGGAAAGGGCGAAACAAAACGGCGGTTCTTTTATGATGGACTGGAATGATATAGCATTGAAAAAAAATGACAAAGGTGCCAGAAGAGATTTTTTCAACAAGCCCACATCACAATTGGAAAAATTCGAAATGCATACTACGGCGCTTAATGCCGGACTGGACAGTCATGCACCTCATACACATAAAGAAGAAGAGATCATATTGATATTAAAAGGAAATGTAAAGATGCATATTGCCGGCGAACTATTTAAGGCAGCGCCGGGCGATGTAGTCTTTCTGTCATCAGGCGTATCACATGCTTTGAAAAATACTGGCAGCGAACAGTGCGAATATTTTGCTTTTCAATGGAGAAACTGATCAGTCATAAGAACTTATATCTATCGTGTAATCTTCCATTCTTTCGGTGCTTTAAAGCCTTTCCTGCCCTCTCCATAGGGCGGGACCTGCAAGGAAGATTTTATGGCATCGAACTCTGATACCATTGCATTTAATTGTTTATATATTTCGGGATGAGCCAGGCGTACATTTTTTTCTTCAAACGGATCTTTTATAATTTCAAAAAGCATGTCATCTGATGCTTTCATTTTCTCATTACCCGAATTTGCCTTTACCAGTTTCCATTGATTGCTAATTATGCTGCCATAGCCCAGGTAAATGTTTCTATCAACCTGTTTTTTTTCACCTTTCCACACCGATAACATGCTTAATCCATCATAAGGTTTAGCGGGCGAAGTTTTTATTCCTGCAATTTCCCTCAATGTTGGCGCCACGTCGATATATCCCATTACCTGTTCAATGGTTCTTCCACCTTTGAATGCAGCCGGCCATTTAACTATTGCCGGAGCCCTTACACCTCCCTCCCATTCCTGAAATTTCAATCCGCGCAGTTTCCCGCTTGTTCCTCCCTCATTAGGTGCTGCACCGTTATCGCTTTGAAAAAGCACTAAAGTGTTATCTTCTATCCCCAATTCTTTTAAAGTATTCAATATCCTGCCGATACCACTGTCCAGACTAGTAACCATAGCTGCATAGGTTTGTCGCGGCGTATTTCCTTTGCCAAGGGAACCGTACCCGGATTCGTCTTCATATCCGGACATTTTACCAAACTTTGGGCGAGATGAATCGTAACCATACAAAAACAAGTCTTCATCCTTAGCCTGCAAAGGTCCATGCGGAGCATTGAAAGCGACATACATAAAGAAGGGTGATTCCTTCGAATAATTTTGAATGCATTTTACAGCTTCGTCACTTATCAGGTCGGTTGAGTATCCCTTGTCGTAAGAAGATTCTTCATCGTTATGCCAATCCAATTCACCTTCCCGCATATGAGTAAAATAATCGATAGCACCATTATAATGTCCGTAGAAATGTGTGAAGCCACGTTGAAGGGGCAAGTATTCTTTCTTTGCATGCCCAAGATGCCATTTACCGAGTACAGCGCGGTTAAGATAGCCGGCAGCCTGTAACATTTGCGGAATAAATTCTTCTGTGATGTCAAGGCCAAAATCGCTCCAGGGTGGTATAACGGTTTGTCGCAGACCAAAGCGATTAGGATACCTTCCCGTCAATAAACCTGCACGCGTCGGAGAACAAACAGGAGCCGTATAATAGTGATTTAAGATCAAACCCTCCCTGGATAGCTTATCGATATTAGGTGTTTTAATATCACTTCCATGAAATCCAACATCTCCCCAACCCAGGTCATCAGCCAGGATAATAATAATGTTTGGCTTTTTAACCTGCTGACCTAATCCATGAAATGACGGGCAAATTAATAAGGCCAGCGCCAAAGTCTTAATAAGTTTATTCACAGCCAAATGTTTTATGTGTTTTGTTTGAATTTAAAGTCGTGTATGTTCTGTATCTCCTTTATGTCCTTTGTTTTACCCGTACGTTGATTCTCTGCGAATTCGCTTGGTGTTTCATTAAACTGCTGAGCAAAACATTTCGAAAAATAAGAATGGGAACTAAAGCCCGCGCGGTATCCGATTTCGGATATATTATGCTCACCACTCAGGAGCATTTTTGCAGCATTTCTTAACCGGATCAATCGTATAAATTCATTCGGTACGTGTCCGGACATAGCCTTTAATTTCTTATGAAGGCTTGAACGGGACATCGTCATTTCCCTGCTCAATTCCTCAACCGATAACTGTGGATCCGTAATTCGTTCTTCAATTATAGAAATGAGTTTTTCAATAAATTTCTTGTCGTGGGTATTCGTAGACAAAGTACCGACATCTGCGAGCGGTTGCTGAGTAAACTTATTTTTTAGCTGCAAGCGTGAATCAAGCAAATTTTTTATCACCACCGTTACATGTTTCCATTTAAAAGGTTTGATCATATAGGCATCTGCTCCACTCTGCAGGCCTGCAATTTCAGCGTCGGAAGTTCCTTTGGCTGTTAATAAGATCAGTGGGATATGACTATAACTTATATTGGTCTTTACCTGCCGGCAAAACTCAATGCCATCCATTTCAGGCATCATCACATCTGAAAGAATCAACTCTATGACATTAGCCTCCAATATAGCCATTGCCTCCAGACCGTTGGCAGCTCGGAAAACTCGATAGTGCTCGGCTTTCAAACTTTTTGAAATAAAGTCGAGCAAAGACAGATCGTCTTCAGCCACTAATATCGCAGGGGTATCAACATCTGTGTCTGACAATTCTCTTTCATCCGGCTTTGCACCGGTTTGTTCATTTAAAGCTATTGGTACATCAAATGGAATCAGAACTGTAAACACCGTTTGGACACGCTCTGTGCTTTCCGCCAATAGCTTACCATTGTGTTTTTCGGAGAGAGATTTTGCAAGCGCAAGTCCGATACCAGTGCCTCCCGGATTATCATACTGGCCGGCTGTTTCTAATTTAAAAAAAGCTTTAAAAATATTTTCGAGTTGCTTTGCAGGTATACCATTGCCATCATCGACAACACTGATTGAAAAAAACTGTTTCCCGTCATCTTCCTTTACCAGATCATTGATCCTGACCTCAACTTTACTCTTAGCAAATTTGAAAGCATTGATAAGTAAATTGGTCAATATTTTAGTTAGCGCCTCGGGATCAGCCTGAACAACAAGACGGTTAAAATTCGTGAGCATGGAAAACCGGATCCCTTTCTGATAAGATATCGAGGAAAAACGGGAATACAGTGTGTGAATATATGATATCAGTTCTACCTCTTCGGTCCTGATTGTGTAGACGTCACTTTCAATTCTCCGGAAATCTAATAATTGATTGACCAGGTTGAGGAGACGATCTGAATTCTCGTCCATTATTGTAAGTTGTTCCCTGATTTCCGGCTTCCAGTCTTCTGCGCTGATTAATCTTTCCAATGGCGCAATAATGAGCGATAGCGGTGTCCGGATCTCATGTGCCATCGCTGTGAAAAACTCCATTTTCTGATTGTAAAACGCACGTTCCCTCTGGCTTTCCTGTCGTGCCAGCCTTGCCTCATTTTTCTTTTTTGCCTGTGTTGTCAGGAATCGCCGTAAGAAGTAAAGACTACCCGCAAACAATAAAACATAAATGATATATGCCACCGCTGTCCTGTAAAACGGAGGATTAATCACGACTTTCAGATCAGCGACTTTATCATTCCAGTTACCAAATATATCCGTTGCCTTTACTTTGAAGATATAAGCACCCGGTGGAAGATTCCGATAGGTGGCTTTACGCTGGTTGCCAACATAATTCCAGGACTTGTCGAAACCATTCATAATATAGGCATACTGAATTTTACCAGGGGCCTGGTAACTCATAGCTGCATATTCAAAACTGAGCACGGATTGATCATACGATAACTCAATCTCCTTTTCAAAACCGATCATTTTATTCAATGGACCATCTTCACCACCCGGTGTGACATCCCTGTTGAACAATTGAAAGTTTGTTAATGCAATATTGCCCGGTGTTCCGGTTTGCTTTAAACTGTCGGGATAAAACGCGTTGAATCCATTGATCCCGCCGAAATACATCTTGCCATCCGAAGCTTTTAAAGCCGCATTGTAATTAAACTGGTCGCTTTGCAGATCATCAAGTTTGTTATACACTCTCGACTTTTTTGTAAGAGGAGAGAAATTTATAATGCCTTCATTCGTCGACAACCATAAATCACCATTATTATCTTTTAATATGCCATAAATGGATGGACTTATCCCATATTGCTCGTCAAATATCTTAAAGGTTTTGGTTGCCTTATTGAAGCAGTTCAAGCCCCCTCCATCAGTACCAAGCCAGAGATTGCCTTCCCCGTCATCCAATACAGAGATAATTTTCATTGAACTAAGCGAGTTTGGCTTTCCATCGGCCGTATATCTGATCCATTTGCCGGTTTTCTTATTATTTGCAACCAACCCTTTATCATAGGTCAAAAACCAAATTGTATTATTATCATCTTCATAAATATTATAAATAATGTTGTATTGCAAACCCACTTCAGTAATGCTGCGAAAGGCATCTTTAACGGGATCATAGACATTCAGCCCCTTCGTTGTTCCTACCCAGATAACGCCATCTTTATCCTGATAAAGCGAGTAGATATTGTTGTTACTGATAGAAGTACTGTCCAGCTTGTTGTGCAGATATTGCCTGACCTGACCGGTTGCCGGATTCAGGATATTCAGTCCGGCGCTAAAAGTGCCGATCCAGATATTTTCGTTTTTATCTTTTAATAATGCATGAATATTATGGTATGAAAGCGGTTTTTGAGAACCGGTAAAAGGATATGGTTTAAATGCCTTGTTGTTCGCATCAAAAAAATTTAAACCTGCGTTCTCTGTGCCGATGTAAAACTGACCGGGGCTGTCTTCAAGGAAACAACTTACTGCATTTCCGGAAAGCGAATTCCTGTCACCGGTTGCATAATACAACTCAAAACCGGATCCCTTTTTAGGAAAATAGTTTAATCCTCCAAAAAAAGTACCTACCCAAATGCCCCCTTCCTTATCCGGAAAAATTGAATAAACCGCATTATCACTAATGCTGCGGGGATCGTTATTCTTATGAGTAAAAGCTGTAAAAGTTTGTCTGGGGATATCTAAAATATTTAAGCCTTTTTCGGTACCGATATATAATTTATCCGGAGAAGGCTGGTACAATGCACGGACAATGTTTTCATTTAATGAACCTGCGCCGCCTTTATGATAAGATCTGAATCTATCACCACCTTTCATCCAGACATAAAGGCCACCCAGGGTACCGGCCCACATGTTACCTTGCAAATCTTTATAAATCGTCATTATCCGGTTACTGTTCAGATCGCGTCCGGTATCACCGGTTTTATAATGACCAAACCGCGTAGTCACAGGATCCAAAACATCAATACCTTCACCGAATGTGCCGATCCAGATACGGCCACGTTCGTCTTCAGCCAGGGTCCTTATCTGGTTCAATGAAAGGCTATTCGAATCACCGGGATGAGATTTAAAGTTGGTTATTTTCTTATCAGCCGGATTATAGCTGTAGACACCATTCTTTCCGGATGCAATCCACATCACACCTTTACTGTCGCGCATAATATCAAATATGATTTCGTTCCCGGCAAATGCGACGTGTGTGAACTGTTCGTTTTCAAGATTCAAAACATAAATACCATCTTCTGTTCCCAGCCAAAAAGTTTTGCTATCATACTGACAGATAGCATGAATAAAGTTATTTCCAATTGAATGTTTGTTTTCCTTCCTAAACTGATAGGTGGTAAATTCATATCCATTAAATCTGTTAAGTCCATTTTTGGTTCCGAACCACATGTTTCCCTTTTCATCCTGTTCAATATTCCAGATCGTATTAGAACATAGTCCGTCCTTAACTGAATAGTTCCTAAACAGAATTTGCTGAGCCCGGGATTTGTTGCAAATTGTTAATAACAATATTATCCACGTTATATTTTTCAGCTTTCCAGTCATGTTAGGTTCAAAGTCTTATTTTTCCAGAATACCGGGAATTAAAATACCGTCCGGGGCAACAAATGATAGTCCAAGCAATTTTGTAATAACCGGCGCGACATCTTTTATTCCCATCGTCTTTATTTCTCTATGTGTGCCAATTCCCGCACCATACGCGATAAATCCGGTTTGGATCTCATCAAAATCAGGATAATATCCATGACTTCCGCCAGGTTTTTTTGTGCCCATTAATTCACCTTTTGAATTGTTGATTGCAACATAGCCCTTTTTCATTGCCAGGCCTATGACAACTTCGGGGTTAGCGCCAATCCTGTCCAAAGTATTGCGTTCAATTATACTAAAAGCCTTTTTCTGATCAACAGGAAGTCCGTTGAGCAAAGACCTTACTCTGCATATTGAGGCCTGATCATTTTTATCTTTAACATACAAGAAGGCCGCTCCGCCGGAGCAATAAAAATTAAGCTTCCCATCTTTATTTAGCAAATTATGTTGTGCTAACAACACGTTTGGCGAAAAGGTATTTGTCGAATTCACAAATCCGTGGTCGCCGGTGATGATCAGTGTTGAACTATTTTCCAGGCCCGCGTCCTTAATTGATTTTACAACTAACCCGATCATGCTGTCTATCAGTGCTACAGCGTTGTGCACTTCTGCTCCTTCTCTGCCATGGGCGTGCTGCTGGTGATCGGCCGTCACAAAATGCAACGCCATTAAAGCAGGCTTGAATTTTTTAAATATATAGATACCCATTCTTCCGATCGTGACATCGATCGTATTGTCAGTATTGAAGTCTGCCCCGGTTAACTTTCCGGTTTCCTGTTGCATTTCATCCAAAAGTCCGGCAGGAGTTATAAAAGGCATTGTACTTTCCAACTGATTGGCCGAGTCATCATCATCCGCACGTTTTACCGGGAAATTGTAATCGATAGGTGCACCGACAGTAACAGGCCACATCACAGATCCGGAAGTTTTACCAGCATCATGAACTGCATCCCATAGTGTCGGTATCCTAATATATTTTTCTTCCCAATACCATTGCCCCTTCTTTCCATCCACAGGAGCATTATAATAAATCCCATGTTTACCAGGATATGCGCCGGTAGTAATAGTAGTGTGAGAAGGATAGGTAACTGAAGGAAATACACTTTGGACTCCCTTTGCATATACGCCTTTATCCCTGAGCATTTGAAGATTAGGTGCCGGCCATTTTTTATCGAGGTAAAAATCCGGGCGAAATCCATCGATACTAATCAAAATCACATGCTGTGATTTCTGCCCATATCCTTGTAAAAAACAAAATAGGCAAATAAATATAATCCCCGGACTCTTAGTTATTATTTTCATTGCTTGTCTGAAATGAATTATAAAATGTTATCCTCTTTAAAAAACGTAAGGTGCAACAGGTTTCGCACCCTTTTTTGCCGGTTCATCTTTTATCACCTCCGGACCTGTGATAGTATCGTTTTGTTGCGATCTCCATTTCGTCATTTCCGCCCGATAGTCTTCCATTACCTTTCCATACTTCATGTCACCGGCAAGATTATGAATCTCATCAGGATCATTCAAAATATCATATAACTCTTCTTTTGGCCGGTTATGATACCGCCACAATACTGATGCTGCATGTTCGTCGGCAAATGATTTTTTGCGCCATGAATCCCAGTATTCACGGCCTCCATCATGAACTTTGGCTAAATCCATATGAGTAGTGTACAGGATTTGAGGAGCAATGTTTAGTATATATTTATATTGACCTGTTCTGAGCATGCGTGCCGGGGAGCGGTTCATAAGGCGGTCACCTGTATGGGATGCAAAGACATATTTCCTGTGTTCATCTTTATTCCCTTTAAGTACCTCTAAAAAACTCTCTCCATCTATATTTTCAGGGGCAGTACCGCCTGCAGCTTCAACTATTGTTGGTACAAGATCGGCCAGGGAAACCATTGCAGCTGTTTGTTTGCCTGGCTTTACAATGCCGGGCCACCGGACCATTAGTGGTGTTCTTACTCCATCATCATACAGGCTCCATTTGGCAAACGGCCATTGCGGACCCTGATCAGCTATGAATATAACAATGGTGTTTTCTGCGAGGTGATTCTTTTTGAGACTGCTCAGCAATTTACCAAGATTACTATCCATTTTTGTAATGTCAGTATAATACCGGGAACGGGAAATCCTGGTTTCCTTTGTATCGATATGCTTTGAAGGAATGTCAACTTTATCAGGATCATAAGTTGCCTTTTCGGGCCAGACTACATGGGGGCTGTGATCTGCCACAACCAGCATGAAAGGCTTATCAGCTTGCTGCTGCGACAACCAGTTATCTATCGGATCAAATGATAAATCATAGTTAAGGCCGGGATTTTTCTCATGACCAGGTTCGGGTACATTCGTCTTTAAAATGCGTTCAAACGAAAATACCGTTTCGGGTCCGACATGATACTTACCTGCTATCGTAACCCGGTAGCCCAATGGGTTCAGATATTGAACAAGAGATTTAGTTTCTGCAGCAACACCACTATGATTGCCATGGGCGCCGTGCCTCATGGGCATTAGTCCGGTAAAAATTGTACTTCGCGAAGGCGTGCATGTGGGCGAACTTGCAAATGCACGATTAAACAACAAGGACTCACTGGCAAATTGATTTAGATTTGGAGTGCGTACAATTTTATTTCCATAGGGTCCTATATCATTTACGCCAAGGTCATCAGCAATAAATAATACGATATTATATAATTGATTTTTTGCTTTGCCTGAAACCTGGCCCCTGGAGCCTGATATACAATTTAGAAAAAGCACTGCCAACAATAAAGATCTCATCATCATTAACCTGCTGAAAGCATATCTGCCTGGTGAAACACTAAAATGTACCTGATCAATATCCATCATTCTGTTGTATTTTACTTACATCAATTTCAGTTTGTGGTATGGGGTATCGCAGCTGAAAATCTTTTGCATTTTTTCCCCTCGCAACAGCATTGCTGATAAATTTACCATGCCTGATTAGATCCTGGCGACGGAACCCTTCAGTAAAAATCTCCCATTTTCTTTCGTCCAATATAGCATCCCGGAGTTTCTCCTTTGTGAAAGACGCCAAAGAAAGCAAAGTTACATTTGCCCTGGCTCTGACCCTGTTTATCAGATCGATATTTTCCTGCGTAGGACCAATTAATTCATTCAATGCTTCAGCTCTGGCTAATAAAATGTCAGCAAATCTTAACTCCGGAATATCATTACCGGCGTCTGCGCTTAATGAAGCGGGATCCGGGAAATATTTAAAGCTCCTTGAATCATTTTTTCCCAGCAATGTTACCGTAGATCCGTTTACCGCTGTGTAAGATGTAAGAATACTTCCCCGTCTCGCATCATTCGCAGCGAAAGAATTTACAAAATTATCATACAACTTATAGTTGGAAGCAAAGCTTGCCTGGTTTGCCAGCCTGGGATAGGTAGCGGGGAAAGCAACAGCCATCCATTGATTACCCTGGCCTGCTATATTAACTGAAGGACTGGTAAAAATAAATTCTTTATTTCTTTCATTTTCTACCTTGAACATATTTACATAATTCGGGTACAAATCATACACCGCAAGATTCATAACTGCCAGTGCAGCATCAGCACATTTTTGCCATTGTTTTGTGTTTAGATAAAATTTGGTGAGAAACCCTAAGGCGGCGCCTTTTGTTGCTCTTCCATATTCTGATTGTGTAACCGGCAACAAGGCAGCTGCTTCAGTAAGTTCCGTTTCAAGAAAACTATTCATTTCGGTTTCAGTTGCCCTGTGGATGCCAGTTGTATTTTCCGTTGAAGAAGTATTTAATGGTACAGGGCCATACCAATCGTTTAATAAATAATACGAAAATGCTCTTAAAAATTTAACTTCTCCTTTATAAGTGTTTTTTTGTGTTTCAGACATTGGTGCTCCATCCACATGTTCTAATAATATATTAGCATCGCGCACAGCGCGGTAAACTTTATTCCATGTTTGTAAGTTAAACCATTCCATTGTTGGTTCCCAGGTAAAATTATATAACTGGGCTGCATTCCCTGCTACGCCTCCACCTGCCTGAAACATGATGTCGGTAGGAAGCTCACCGAAATTTATTTTGACGTTCATTGGAAAGGCCACAAACTGAGCGTTACTGTATGCTGAAATACTTAATGCCTTGATACCGGATTCCGTTTTTAAGAATTCATCTGTAGACAACTGCGAAAAGTTATCCTCATCCAATGCTTTTTCGCAGGCAGAGAATGGAACCAGCGATAAAATGAATGCTGACCTGATAAAGCGTTTATATAATATGTTTTTCATTTTTTTTGTTTTGACGTAAATAAATCAGAAGCCGACATTTACTCCTATCATATAAATTTTTGCAACAGGATAGGCGTTATAGTCTACTCTTACATTTCCATCACCATTTACATTTACTTCCGGATCGAAACCGGAGTATTTCGTAATTGTAACCAGATTTTGGCCTGTTATATAGACCCTGGCAGATTTAATTGCCTTTATGTTGCCAAGTGGAATCTGGTAAGCCAGGGTCAGATTCCTTAATCGTAAATAAGAAGCTTTTTCAACCGTTAAAGAATTTATTCTTTGTGCAGCATAGGAATTGTATCCGACGTTTGAGGGCCATTTATTACTTGGATTGTCAGGTGTCCACCTGTTTAACAGTGGATCAGCGAGCGTATTTCTCAACGGATCAAGTGGAAATAAAGCTTCAAGCAAATTCTGATTTAAAATATCAACCTTACCGACTCCCTGTATAAAGAAATCAAGGCTGAAATTTCTGTAACTGACACTGTTATTTATGCCATAAGTTATTCCTGGCAAAGGGTTACCAATTAAGGTCCTGTCATTTGCATCTATCTTGCCATCCTCATTTAGATCCTTGAATTTAAGGTATCCGGGTTGTGCTGCGGGTTGTGGTGAACCCGTTATCTCATCTTTGTTTTGAAACACACCGGTTACCTGGTAACCATAATATCCCGCTAAAGGATAACCGGGTTGAATAATTGTTATCTGGTTTGTAAATGGTAATGAACCAGTGAGGATCTGCGATAAGGGCCCGATGTTTTTAACCGTATTTTTTAAAGTAGCAAAATTTATGGTTGTGGTCCAGTTAAACTTACCGGTCAAATTTTTTGTTGTAAGTAAGAACTCCCATCCTTCATTTTCAATGCTTCCGATATTCGTTAACTGAGATGTAAAGCCGGTAGTTCCGCTAACCGGTAAATCCAACAGCATATCATTAGTATTCTTTCTGAAATAATCTACCGTGAGGCTTACCCGTCCTTTAAGGAATTCCGCATCAAGGCCAACGTTAAATTGTGCGGTAGACTCCCATTTCAGATCCGGATTTGGAATCCGGGTTGGTGTCTGCCCGATTTGCGCGACACCGCCAAGATTTGCCGCACCGGAATTATTAAAGGTTGATACCGAATTAAGATTTCCGATGTCCTGGTTACCCGTTAATCCATATCCGGCCCGTATTTTCAAATTAGTGATTTGTTCAATGTTTTGAATAAATGGCTCAGATCCGATTTGCCAGGCTGCCGAGAAAGAGGGGAAGTATCCGTATTTGTTATTTATTCCAAAGCGGGAAGAACCATCTGCTCTCAAAGTAGCAGTCAGAATATATTTCCCTTTATAATTATAGTTTACCCTACCTAAAAATGACTGTAGTTTATTGGTGTTTTTAATACTTGAAACCGTTGCCAGCGACGTGCTTCCTGAACCTATGCTATTTACACCATTCAGATCAGATGGAAAGCCGACATTTCCCGCACTGAAACTTTCCCTCGTAAAATACTGATATGTATAACCGCCTAACACGCCAACCCGATGGTCGCCCAACTTTTTTGTATAATCAAGTGTTGCCTCTGCGAGATAGTTCGAATTTGTTCCGTTGAAAACTGTGGCGATTCCGCCGTTTGAAAATCCTGCCTTAGTAGCCGTTGAATTGTATACACCCCTTTTTGCATTCATATAATCAGATCCGAGATTAAGTTTTGCTTTTAAGCCAGGAATGATCGTGTATTCGGCAAATACATTTCCGAAGGTTCTGCTTGTATTTTGATTGGCATCCACACCGTAAGCCACCGCCAGTGGATTTTCCATATCGATATTATAATATCTGGCATAACTGCCGGCCGAATCATATGGCGAAACAGTCGGGAAGAATTGAATGGCAGAATTTATGATGCCGGCGCCGGCATTAAATCCGGTACCACCGAAGGCTACCAGATCATCCTTTATTAAAGAAGAGCTCATGTTGAAACCAAACCGGAATTTATCGGTCCTGTGTTCCAGATTTATTCTTCCGATGTATCTTTTAATCCCTGAGCTGACAATTACTCCCTGCTGATCAAACATGTTCAGAGAAGCATAGTATTTGGTATTTGCATTGCCACCCGAAAAAGAAAGGTTATGGCTCTGCATTGGCGCATCTCTGAATATCAGATTTTGCCAGTCAGTTCCTGCTCCGATTGCTGCGATATCACCTGGTGTGAAAACTATAGAACCGCCACGGGCAACAGACAATTCATTCTGCGCTTTGATATATTCGGATGTGGTTAGGATATCCAGCTTATTTGCGACTTGCTGTATAGCGAAATAGGTATCGTAATTAACGCGTAATTGTCCCGATTTACCCTTTTTTGTTGTGATCAAAACGACACCATTTGCACCTCTTGAACCATAGATTGCTGCAGCAGATGCATCTTTCAAAATTTCCACTGACTCAATATCATTTGGATTCAATGAGTTCAAAGGATTACGCGCCTGGCTACCAGCGGGAAAACCACGCCCCGCCGAACCATCGATCGGTGCGCCATTATCAACCGGCAAACCGTCGATAACGTACAAAGGATCATTACCGGCATTAACAGAACTGGCACCACGGATCCTGACAGAGAGACCACCTCCGGGTTCAGAACTGGTTTGAGTAATATTCACTCCCGCGGCTCTGCCTGCAATCAGCTGAGATACCGAAACATTGGCACCCTTGTTAAAGTCTTCCGCTGACAAAGATGTTACAGCACCGGTTATATCTTTTTTTCGCTGCGTTCCATACCCAACTACCACAACTTCATCTTCAGTGCTGGAAGAAGGTGTCAATCTAACGGTAATGTTCAAGCGATTTCTGATATTAACCTCCTGTGTTGCGAAGGCAATGGATGAGATAATAAGTGTTGCATTTGCGGCCGTGACAGAGATGGTAAACGATCCGCTGGAATCAGTACTGGTACCTGCTTTACCATTTTTTACCTGAACACTTGCACCAGTGAGCGGACCTCCATCCGGATCAGTAACAGTCCCTCTTACCTGGAATGTTTGGGCTGAAATGTTCAATAAGAAACTAAGAAAAATAATTAGCGCAGTTAACTTTTTCATATAGTTATTTTTTAAACTCCCCTCCTGCGAAGGAGGGGAAATGCCGAAGGCATGGGGTGGTTGTTTTTTGGTAACCGCATCCTAATAACCTGCGAAGACCAAAGAACAACCACACGCTCTCCCCACACAGTGTGGGGAGAGCCGCCCTCCTTCGCAGGAGGGCAGTTAGTTACCTAACCAATTCTTCAACTTCAAAGACAATTCTTTCGTAATTACTTTTTCTTTCTCCGCAACATTTTCTGTTTCACGATGATCTGTTTCCATATTATACAACTGTGTTTTTGTTCCATCCGGCTCCATCAATAGTTTCCATTTCCCGGACCGTATAGCAAGTGTCGGGGAAATATTCTCTTGCTTTCCGGGAAGAGGATTGTTATTGTAGTACCAGTAAATGTCTTTTTGGAGGACCTGCTTTTTTCCTAAAAGCACCGAACTCTCGTCAATACCATCCGCTATATAGTCAGCAGGAATATTCGTTCCGGTTAAACGAGCAACGGTTGGCAGGAGATCAACGACACTCATCACACTTTTATCATCAGTTTTACCAGCCGGAATTTTTCCGGGCCATACCGCAATAAACGGAACCCGGATGCCACCTTCATACAGGCTCCATTTTCTTCCCCGAAGATCTCCGGCGCTACATGGCGGCTGTCCTCCATCTTTATAATAACGTGGCCAGTCAGTAGGACCATTATCACTTGTAAGCAGGATGATTGTATTCTTTAGCTTATCCAGTTTTTCCATTTCCATAAGTAATCTTCCAATTTGCCGGTCCATCTCTTTAAGTGTAGCCAAAAATTTCTGTTGTTCCGGATCGTCGCTTACTGATGCAAATCCTTTTTCTGTTCTCTCAATAGGATTATATGGATCATGCACTTCGTTTGGAAAGAAATGGATGAAGAACGGTTCTTCTTTATGTGCTTTTATAAACGCTATAGTGCTGTCAACATATAACTTCGTTTGCATATTTTGCGGCGCTTCTACAATATTTCCTTTTCCCAGTTTTGAACTTTGCCTGTTTAGATTATCGGTAAGATGTAATGTCCGGTCGCCCAAACCCTCGAAACTGGTAAAGGATTTATCGAATCCATAATCGGTTGGAAGCGGCGCATCACCGACATCTCTGCCTCCACCCAAATGCCATTTTCCAAAATGTCCAGTCACATAGCCGTTTGCATGCATCATTTTTGCTAACGTTGGGACTGAAGCCGGCAAAAAATGTGGCATCTTGTTTTCGTCATTCTTTTTTCTTTCTGCCAGATAAGTATAGAAATGATGTCGTGCAGGATATTGTCCCGTTAACATAGCAACCCTGGACGGAGAACAGACGGGAGAGTTTGAATAGAACCGGGTAAAACGTATTCCCCTGTTTGCAAGTGCATCAATATTTTTTGTCTTAATCTGACTGTTGCCATAACAACTTAAATCGCCATAGCCCATGTCATCAATAAAAATAATAAGGACATTTGGCTTAGCCTGTCTGCCGGTTTTTTGCTTTACCGGTTGTTGCGCTTCCACACAGTTTAGCCATACGGCGCCATAAACAAACAATATGGCTCTAAAAAAATCTTTCATATAACATCATCATTTTAAATCCATCTGTCTTTTAGTTATCCAAACGATATAAGCTGAAATCAAAATTCGTATCCTGAGTTGCATTGGTACATTCTATTAAAATCCTGTTGTTTCCGGCTTTAAACAGGTTTATCTTATTGGTCAGATTAATATCATCATAATGTCTTTTTGTTCTGATCTTATCTTCTTCCCAGACCAAAGTACCATTGATATAAATTTTAGCATCTCCAAAACCAAAAAGCTTTATTCCCAGGCCATCGGGCATTTTTTGAATATCAAAATCCTGAAATGCATAAACCGATTCGCCTTTTTTTAATACTACTTTATTGGAGTTTTCCATGAAGTTTGATAATTGTATACTCTTCACCCAATCACTTCCTAATCGCCCCTTGAAGATTTTATATCTATCAGGTGTTGATTCATTTTCTTTATTTATAAAACTCACTTTACCTGCCGACTCCTTGAAGAGGGGAGCATGCAGTTCGCGAAGAAGCTGTTCCGGTATCTTAACAACTTTCCGGTCATAGGTCATAAACCCATTTACTTCGCCTTCCACATCAGTAGTTTGTGTATAAATGGCTGCAGCTAATCCCCGCGGTATCATTAACCGGAGATTGTACATCATCTCCTTATATTCGTTGATTAATATATCATTATCATGATATGTTTTATACCCCCAGTTTCTTTTGTTGGGATCCCATATATGATCTTTAACGACCAATCCGAGCCCGCCAAATTCGCCCAACACAATCGCCCGGCCTTTATTCTCTGAAGGAGGCTGCATACCAGGTCCCGGATACTGGTGCGCATCATAAACATCTCCGACGCCACGGTCGGCCCAACCGCTAGGTGCATCAACCAGTCTTGACGAATCGTAATTTTTGGTTAGTTCTGCAAGCCGTTTCGTATCATATTGTCCCCACCCCTCATTAAGTGGAACCCACATAACTATACTTGGAAAAAACCGAAGATGATCCATGATCGCTTTCCACTCTTTTTCAAATTGTTTAGCAGATGCTACCGGTCGTACCCAGTCTTCGGTTGATTCTGCGGCAACATGCGAGGGGCCGGGACCAGCAAACCCAGACGGCATATCCTGCCATAACAACAGACCCATGGTATCTGCATAATAATAATAGCGTGATGGTTCAACCTTAATATGTTTTCTGATCATATTGAATCCCATCTCTTTTAACTTCACCATATCAAATAACATAGCGGCATCAGATGGGGGCGTTAATAAACTTTCGGGCCACCAGCCCTGATCAAGGGTGCCATACTGGAAGAGCGGCTTATTATTTAGCATCAGTCTTTTATACCCATACTTATCGTCGCCCAGCGAAATTTTACGCATCGCGAAATAGGAATTGAATTGATCTTCAGTCTTATCGCTACTTCGTAATTGCACTTCAACAGAATAAATATTCGGAGCATTGGGCGACCAAAATTCCGGTTTTGGAATAGTTACCGATATCCTGGATTTAAAAGAAGCGCTGGTATCTTTTACAAACCTGCCCTTATTTTTTATTATAAATCTCAGTTGTTCTTTTCCAGTCAGGCCGGAAGCTGCGATGGCAAAATATATCCTGTTGTTATCGATATCAGCAGTTGGTGTAAATTGGTTGATTGCTTTTTTACTTACCGGTTCAAGCCATACTGTTTGCCAGATTCCGGAAACAGCCGTGTACCAGATACCCTTTGGATCCAAAACCTGTTTACCTCTTGCCTGCAGATCCGTATCGGTGGGATCCCAGACACTCATAACTAATTGTTGCTGGCCGGTCTTGTTGAGAAAAGGTGTGATATTAAAAGAAAATGGTTCGGAACCACCTTTATGCTCGCCAACTTTATGCCCGTTTACCCACAGTTTTGTTTCCCAGTCTACCGCGTCAAAATGTAACACTATATCTTTTCCTCCCCACTTATCGGGTACCGTAAATTGTCTGTTATACCATAATTCCTGTGCAGGTAGCAAGGGCCTGCCTACGCCTGATAAAGAAGATTCAATACAAAACGGAACCAGTATCTGACCATCAAATTTTGATGGCACTGATTGTCCTCTATTTAATACTGCATAGTCCCACAAGCCGTTGAGGTTCATCCATTCCTTTCTTTGCATCTGGGGACGAGGGTATTCTGCCCATACATTTTCCGGCGTAACATCTTTACCCCACCGTGTTGTGAGACTGACTTTTGCCGGCTGCCATTTTTGAGAGCTTGCCAATACAGAAGCTAAAAGAAACAAGGACAGTAAAATAATTTTCATTGCTGATTTGGATTTTGATTCATTTAGCTGACTGGCTACCATGTTCTCCAGGAATAGTAATATTTATATTCACAGTACACGGATTACCGGAAATCGATTTCAATGTAGAATAGTATTCCAGGTTGGGTTGTAACGATTGTAGACTTTTCTGTAATATTTGTAGATCCAAAGCTAACACATTGGTTAACTATGTGTTGCGAAAGGTTACTTTCGAACGGGCAATGCATAACTGCAAAAAGTCGCGTTGTATATAATGGCAGTTTACCTGAGATGGGGTCTTAATAATGCAAACATGTATCCGGTGAAATCATTTGGCTTTGATTTTACTCTTGTGATTGGCAGTAGCCTCATCGTAAGAATGAGTGGTAAAGATATTCTTCTCCTTTTTGGACAACTCTGATAACTCCACATAAAATTTCTTGATCACCCGGATCTCATCTTCCGAAAGATCTTCAATATCTATCAGCCGGTTACTTGCCGTCTTTGTTGCGGCAATCAGCTCGTTCAGTTTAAGATGGAGAGCCAGCGTGTCTTTATTTTGCGATTGTTGGATCACAAATACCATCAGGAAGGTAATAATAGTTGTTCCGGTATTGATCACTAACTGCCATGTATCAGAAAATTTGAAGATCGGGCCGGTGATAGCCCATATTATAATCGTCAGGGCGGCCATAATGAAAGCTAAAGGACTTCCCGTCGCCTTTGTCACTGAAGAAGAAAATTTATCAAACAAGCCAAACAATTTCTTTTTCATGGTATATACTGATTTATAATACCGAAAATAACAAATTGATTCTGAAACATCCGGAAGGATCTCCGAAATTACTTGTTGGCAAAAAATATCCTGCTTAGCTGTGTTGGAGTAATACCCAGATAAGATGCGATATGATGTTTTTTTAAACGTTTGATGAGTTGGGGATAATTCTTTAAAAAATCCTCATACCTCATCTTAGCAGTATCGTGTCGTAATGAAATTTCCAATGACTCTTTTTCTATAATCCAATGTAATTCCATATAGTTAATATAGAAGATGGCAATGTCGGAATATATCTGAGTAAGTTTTTTAAATTCAAAAAAGTCATACTCAAAGACAGTTGTGTGCTCTATTGCCTGAATAGTAAAAAAACCCGGCACTTTGCTTAGCATAGCACTCACCGATGCTGCAAAACGATTTTCAGGGAAAAAGGTCTTGATAATTATTTCACCCGCATCGGTTGTGTAATATTGTGAAAAAAGTCCTTTGTCAACAAAAGCCACTTTTTTAGGTGATTGTCCTTCACTTATAAAATTTTCTCCTTTTTTGTAAGTTTTCTTTACAAGCAGCACTTCCCAGGCCGCCTTGCTTTCCGCCGACAATTTTGAATAGGATTCAACTTTATTAAAAAACTGTTCCATTCAGAAGATGATAACGCAACTTACTTCAATTTATTTATAGTGTCGAAAAACGATGAAGCGCTTACTTCGAATTATTTCCGAGTATTTTTATATATTCTTTTACCGATTCAATTTCCTTGTCAGTAAGTGCGTTTTTCCATGCTGGCATTACTCTTTTGCCATTGGAGATGATCCTCTGTAACTCAGTGTCTGTGAGAATGGTTTTTTTCAGGTTTTTTGCGCCCCATTTGCCTTTTGTTCCGTCGTTGCCATGACAACGAACACAATTAGTTTCAAATATCTTTCTACCACTTGTAGTGTCCATAACCGGTTTATGTGTTTCTGTAAATTCTCTCCCCAATAAGCCAGACGGCATTATCAAAACAGCTATTACCAAACAAAGACTAATCTTAAGGTTTACAAACATGTTATAATTATTTGTTTGCCTTAAAATTCCGATGTTCTTCCTGAAGAAAATTGAACAGAACCGACATGACAAAATTATCTTGAATTAAATTTCATCTTTTAACATCGGAACCTTTAGATAATTGATCCTGTAGTAATATGATCAATAAATTCAGAAACTAAACTTCAATTTAACTGCAAAATGTTCGTTATTTTGGAGGTCTGCTACTCCGTTCTTAAATTCCTTATCGGGTTTGCCATCGCTGCTTTTATAGCCTGATAGCTTAAAGTCGCGACTGCAATCACAATTGCCGATAAACCGGCGATAACAAATACCCACCATTCCACATCAATATGATATGCGTATTCCTGCAACCATTTATTGGTTGCCCACCAGGCTACGGGAAAAGCAATGCCATTGGCGATTAAAACAAGTTTTAGAAAATCTTTTGATAATGAAGTCAGATTAAAAACTGATGCGCCTAATACCTTTCGCACTCCTATTTCTTTTACTCTCTGCTCGGCAGCATAGGTAGCCAGGCCAAAAAGTCCCAGACAGGCAATAAAGATGGATGCCAGCGCTACCCGGATCAGCAGTTTCTGGCGACGTCCATCCTCAACATAGAACCTGGCAAGCTGATCATCCAAAAAGTGATATTCAAACGGGTCATTTTTATCATTCTGTATCATCACCGCCTTCAATTTATCCAGTGTTTGCTGGATGCCGGCGGCAGATAGCCTCGCCGAATAATAATCAACATCATGAATCGGGTTTTGATTGTATGCGATGATCAGTGGTTCTATTTTATCCCGCAACGATTGAAAATGAAAATCTTTCACTATACCAATTACCCTCGGCCGGAAAGGTTTATTCCCGTCATTCAATGGTGAGAAAGATCCTTCGCTTGCAACAGCAGGTATCTCAAAGATTTGCCCTGAAGGCTCTGTGATGTCCAGCATTCTTGCCGCAGTCTCATTTACTATGATGCAAACTGAATCCTGCGGTGTATCAAAATTTCTACCTTTTACCAAGTTAATCTCAAAAGTTTTCAGAAAATCTTTATCAGCACCAAACATGTAAGCAGTTTGAGGCGCACTGGTATTTCCCATCCTAACAATAAAACAGGCCGGAAACGCGAAAGCATTAAGGCAGGATAACTGCCGGATAACAAACCCGTAGTGTTTTCAACCCCGGCGATCCTTCTTTTTGATTCCACAGCCAGATTGTAACTGCCTGCTGCAATGGTGGTTGCTTCGCCATTAACATTCTTATGTTCGATGAGCCTGTAAATCCTTTCAGCTTTGGTGTGCTGCTGATCAAAGGTGAGCTCATCAAACAGATAAAGACCAATCAGTAAAAACCAGGTCATACCGAAAGTAAGTCCCGCTACATTAAGTGTTGTATACAATTTATTACCGGATAAGGTGCGCAAGGCAATTTTGAAATAGTTCTTTATCATAACTGCAAGTTTATTTGGCCGGGAAATTCAGGTTTACAGACATAGCTGTCATTATCTAAGATGGCACGGGGAGTGATGCTGTCTGTTTTGCAGCTAAGAAAATGCCACATTATTATCCTGTTCAAAATCAATCCTCTAGTGCTAAACGACTGGCTGAAGATGTACGATTCTGTTACAGTCGTTGTTCGCTTTGATATCAAAAATGCAGCGGCTTTTTTGGAAAGAATACAGAGCTGGTTCTTTACTGGTTTAGCATGTCCCTATTTCAAAATAACGGGAAAGTGTACTTAATCCTCCGTCGACTTTTATATCCTGGCCAGTCACAAAACTGGACTCATCACTAGCGAGAAACGATGCCACACTTGCCACTTCTTCCGGCTCACCAAGCCTTTCCATAGCATGCATATCTAAAAACTTTTGCAATAATTCTTTCCCTTCTGTTTCGTATCTCTTTTCATTTAAAGCCGTATTGATCGTACCCGGTGAAATTGAATTAAATCTTACATTATATACGCTAAACTGACCGGCAAGCTGATTGGTCATTGCCATCAATCCTCCTTTTGCCGTCGCATAGGCAGTCCAGTTAGACCAGCTACGATAGGCCTGCATTGAACTCATGTTGATAACACTTCCATATTTTTTTGAAATCATAAATGGAAGAACTTCCCTAATGGTCCTGTAGGCACTGGTAAGATTTGTATTAATTACCTCTTGCCATTCATTCTCCTGCATTTCCGTAATATTTCCATTGATTGCGACGGCCGCATTGTTTATCAGTATGTCTATCTTACCAAACCTATCTATAACATCTTTTACCAGTCTCTGTACATCTGATGTGACCCGGACATCACAGTAAATGGCAATGCCATTTATCTTATTTGCCTCACAAATACATTTCTTACTATCAATATCAGCCATTATAACAAACGCTCCCTGTTCAGAAAATAACTTTGAACAAGCCAGACCGATTCCTGATGCTGCTCCGGTAATAATCGCCACTTTATCTTTAAGTTTCATTTTAATAAAAAATTTTAAACTAAGTATATAGCCTGCATCACTTATAAAATTTTAAATTGCTTAGGTGTCCCCTGGTATACCAATTTGCCATCCACCATGATCTTACAATAAGATTTAGAAACTATCACGTTTATAAACCGGCTTCGGAATCCATAACCTTTGATCTCTATTTTTTCTTCAAGTGTAGATTTCGGGTTAATCCACAGACTCCCATCCAACCTGGGATCCAGGCCGACAAGTCCATACAAAATTGCTTCCGCACCAGTAATACCTGCTACAATGTTGGCGCGTTTAAATATGGGAGATGCGGGCCTGTCACAAAAATGTTCCTGCGGAAAATAAGGCCATTGTTGTCCAAGCCAGAATTGTCGTTTTAAAACGTCCCAGGCTTTTTCCGGGAAACCCTCCTGGTAAAGGTCTAAGGCAAGTTGAGCAACATCGCCCGTGTAAGCGCCACCACCACCCCAGTCTGTATCGGTTACTTCATAATGCAGAGAATCTGCTTTAGATATACTGCTGACACCAAAAGGGAAAAGAAATTTTTCCTCTTTCAATTGCTCTGTTATTCTCATCTTCATGAGTGGAGTGCATACACCGGTTCTAAGTATATCAAACACCTGGATCGAAAATACCAGCTCTTTATGTCCATCAGGATATTTACAATAAAACCATCCTGCCTTCTCATCCCACAATTCTTTTCTGATGGCAGCAGCAATCGAATCAGCTTTTTTCTTCCATTGATTAATCTCCCCCTCATTGTATCCGAGCTTTGTTCCCATCTCTGCCAGTTTTCTAAAACTCCATACGCGCTCAGCGTTAGGGCTCGGCACCATATGCTCCCATCCCATTCCTCTCATCTCCAATAAATTTTTTTGTTCCCCGTAATCAACAATACCATTTATCATGGGTCTCTCTTCATCTTTTAGAACAAGTCGTTTGACCTGCGCAAATAAATCGGGATCAATTTCCTTCTGACAGGCAATTGCATAAACCAGCGCCGTAAAGCTGGAAGTGCTATAAGCATACCTGACACCTGTTCCCGCACCGTCAGGGGTAAAGGCATTATATTTTTCCAAATCAATAGCAGACATGTTGCGAACAATGTCCATTATCTTATCTCCCATCATTAAAGAAATCAGATTAGGAGCGTAACCTGCAACATCCCAGAGATAAGTAGTCATCGATCCGCCGTCCAGCCCACTGGTAACAAGTGAAGGATTTAATTTAAAATCCGGTTTTTCCCATATGCATACAAGAGCAGAAACAATAGATCTTTTATAATAACTCTCCAGTGCAGCATTATCGGTTTTTAAATAAGGGATATTACCGAGTGCCCACTTTAAACGTTTTTGCCATATTTCATCGGTTCTTCTTTCCCAGCCCGCCAGGTCATCACTTACTGGCGCTGCACTTGCGGCATCTGAAAGTAAAACTGCAACATAACCGGTTTTTGTTTTCCCGGCATCTATTGCTAATTTATCACCTTCGAGGTATAGCCTTAATTTTATTTTATCTGTACTCCATTCATTGTTACCGGTTTTGGTTACGGAAATGGATTCAACTGGAGGCGAATACCCAAGTGGAGCTGATGAATATCCCCATGGCGGCGGCATAAAACCCCAATCTTTTAGCGGAATAACCGATGGCTTGCCCGGATCTAATATTGGTATAAGGGAAATCTCCAATTTTCCCGATGCGAGATTTTTGATCTGATAGCGCGATAAAAAACCTGACCTGTCTGCCAATGGTATTAAATGAGCGGTTAATTCAAATGAAATTAATCCACTTGTATGCATCCTATGATAAATGCCCCTTCTGATAATTCTGTCGGGTAGCCAGGTTCCACCGGTATAAAGAATATTATTTGTCTTACTGCCCCAAACAAATTGATCGCGGATGGTGTCTCCATTAACAACAAACATTGCTTTAAATGAAAAATTTCTACCAGAGATGGGGGGGGACATTATATCGGCTGTTCCTAGAACAGAGCCTGGTACGGGATTAACTGTAGTATATCCACTTCCCACCCAAAGCTGGGATGGCTGAGTTACCAATTTATTCAGGTCAATGGCAAAATCTTTTAATTCCCAGCCTGATCTTAACCCGTCTGCCTGCGCATACAGGTTCACATTAAAACTGATTGTTGTTAAAAAAAAAAGAATGAGCCGCTTTATTTTAATTGATATGGTCAAATACCTCAAATTCATGTAGCAATGTATATGGAATAAATATTTACCTGAATGATTCACTAAACAACATGTTGATTTATTTGCCGGAAATCGTAAGGGGTTACATGATAATTTTTTTTGAAAGTCTTATAAAAATGAGCCAGGCTATTAAAGCCACAGTCGCTGCATATTGTCTTAATAGGGACATTAGTTATGACAAGTTGTTTTGCCGCATAGCTCATTCGTAATTCCGCGATAAGATCAGAGAGTGATTTACTTAACCCTTTTCTTACAGTGCGGTTTATATGATCAATATTCTTCCCGCAGATATTTACAAAACCACGGTATCCCTGTTTAAATAATTCCGGCGTACTGAAATCCTGCATTGCATTATGAAGCCAGGGAGGAATTTGTTTGTTTTTTACGCTTATATCCTGATTTTCATCAATTGACCGAAAAATAAACAATAACAGACTGTCAAGATGAAGCAGGGAATTTCGAAATCTGAAACATTCTTCTGCCCTCCTCGAAATTTGCCGGATCAATGCCATATCGGCCGATATGGTAAACGGCAAAAAATCCCCGACCCAGAAATATGAATTTAAGTCTGGAAAATATCTTATCCTGAGAAAATGCAGTGTATCTGTTGAAAAAGCAAGATTCATAATGGTGAGCCCTTTTTTTGAAGACGTAAAAGTATGCTGGTCATCAGGCCGTATCATAACAATATCTCCCCGTTCCAATTTTATTTCCCTGCCATTGACCAAATGAATCCCACTTCCGCTTTCAACCCAAAAGATCTCCGCAAAATCATGTTTATGCAAAGAGATATCCCGCCGGGAATAAATTGTTACCCTTGCCAGGTGCAGAACTTCATCTTCCCGGATAAAATCTTTTAAAAAAAAAGATTGAATATTCATTTATCAAAAACAATTTCGCGCCCCAAAACTGATGAAAAAAATTAGATAAGCATTCACTTTATTTTTGTCCGGATAATATACAATTTTTTTTTTGCCGATCACGAAATCATTAAAGCCTTTTATATGTTCCAACTTTATTAAGCTGAACCTGTTTTTCAATCGCCCCATCTGCCAGCATATTGCTGATGATTAAATTGTTTACATCATCTGCAAGGACAGGTACCCTAATTTCTTTTTCCAAAGAACGGAGTGTGATATTAGATAAAGTAATCTCATTTACATGCCTGATGAAGAACCCAAAAGAAGGCAGATTACCCCATCCCGTAGGATTGGGATAATCTTTAACCCTTTCGGCAACTTTTATAAAATCACTTGTAAATTCACCCGACTTTAACCCGCCCCGGTTTACGAAATGAATATTGTTCAATGTAATATTCTCAATAGAGGCACCCGGTACACCTGTAATAGAAGAAGAATAATTACCCGTGTTATAAGCTGTGATGTCAGATATTAAAATATTACGCATCTTTCCAAGAGCCGGTTCGGGGGCTTCTGCTGTATGTTTACGCGCTCTGTTACCCAGACGAACAAAAATGGGACATTCGGTACCTTGTATAACAATATTACTCACGGTAACTCCGTCCATAACTCCTCCGTCAACTAATTCTAGCGCGATACCCGTCTCTCCGATTCGTGGCGTCTTAAACACCGGCTCTGTAAGGCATATGGAGGGTTTGATCACACAATTGGTAATCAGTATATTCTTAAATCCACCCGTTGATTCTGTACCGCATTTTATGGCAACACAAAAACTACTTACAATACAATTGCTGATAATGATATTTTCACAAGGAGCCGCGCCTGTACTTTTTAAAGTGATACCATCGTCATCCGAATCAAAAATACTGTTTGACAACACGGCACGTCTGCATCCGTCGAAGTCAATTCCGTCATTATTCTTATTACTGTGATTATAAACACGGATATTATTGATCATTATGTCTTCGCAGTCGAGATAATGTTGATTCCACATGCCGGAGCTCTGCATGGCAATATCATTAATCGAAATTTTTTGGCAAGATATAAAAAGAATATTCCTGGGCCTTCCGTCCTGGTCGTCGATAACAGTTCCCTTTTTCACAGCAGGATGCTGTTTTGCACCTTGTCCGTCTATGGTACCAAATCCTGTTATGCCTATATTTTTTGCGCCCTCTGCGTAGATCAATGAATACCAGCCACCGGGATCCTTTTGAGATCGGTAAAGCGGTTGTTTCTGACGTGGAAAATCCTGGTGATTGGTGCTGGCATATAAAGTTGCTCCCCGTTCCAGATAAATCTCTACGTTATCCATTAATGTAATCGTGCCGCTCTTATAATTGCCGGACGGAATAATGACCCTGCCTCCGCCCTTTTTAAAACAGGCATTTACCGCTTTATTGATGGCGACTGTACTCAGTTTGCTTGTGTCACTTACCGCTCCAAAATTGAGTATATTAAAATTTTGCGCGATCGACTGGTTTAAGCACAAAGAAGCTACCGCAAACAGGATGAAAGTAAATTTATTAATAACCATATCCTTGTTTAAGGTTAGGATTACTACTCAGCGTTGAAGGTCCGTAAGGCAGAATCTCCCTTTGGTTGGGCACAAAACTTCCTGCCCAATCGGTAACAAATGCACCTTGATACGCCGATGCCCAGTTTACGCTTGTATATCCTGCCGGAGCAGTTGCCAGTTCTCTTTGATAATAGCCGGAGGAATAAACTATGCCTGTTGATGAATTATTCAGAAAATACATTCTTGCCGGAACATTTTCATAAGGTGGTTGCCGTACTCTGAACTTTGCCAGGTTTGCCCGGGTTTCGGTAAATATTGTATTTATAAGATTCCATCTGATCAGATCCCATTTTCTTAATCCTTCGCCGCCGAATTCAAACATCCTTTCGTTGGTAATGGCAGTAAAAAAGCCCTGGTAATCTGCAGGTATAATCCCCATTTTGTTTACATCTCCATTAAATCCTCTTAAACGTACCTGTTTAAATGCATCAACAGCAGCCGCAGTTGGAGCCTTGTTGATTTCATTTTCCGCTTCAGCAAACATCAGCAACACATCTGAATAACGTATCATAGGCCAGCTGATACCGGCATAGGCTGATGTATTGGTAGGTAGTGTTGCGGGATTGGAATGCCAGTCTCTCCTGAACTTTGCCATTACAAACGGTCCGTAAGAAGTGGAATAGCCGATATAATAACCCGAACCATTTATAGCATAGCTGGCTATGGTCACATCTCTTCTTAAATCAAAACTGTCAAATTTGTAGAAATAAGTTGGAAGCGCCCAGCAAGATCCTGAACCATTAGAATTGACTCTTGTTCCATCAATAAAACCTATCCTGCCATCTGAAACACCCGTACCACCTGACAGCCCCACCTGAAATAAAGCTTCACCGTTTGGTTCAATCTTATGTGCATCGAAATTATCTTTAAATACTGCGAGGAAATTTGGGTTCAGTTTGTGTCTGCCGGAATTCATTATCTCAATGCATTCATCCCTGGCAATTTTATAATAGTTTAAGTAATCTGCTGTACGTTCCATTTTCCTGGATGCCGCCCTGAGAGAATATCCGCCTCTGAACAATGCGATCCTTGCTCTCAGCGCTTTAGCAGCGCCCTTCGTAATTCTTTCATCTGCCGCAACACCCGGATCACCACGCCATGGCAGTAAGGTACCGGCCAGTAACAGATCGTTCAATATATGATCATATATTGAATCGCGGTTTGTTGCAGGCAGGTTCAGATCTGTCTGATCAGTTGAAGGGATATAAGGAGCCGGTACATCTCCCCAGAATTTAATTAAGTCAAAATAAAACTGTGCTCTTAAAGTCAGCACTTCGCCATAAAGTCTTTGCAGGCTTGCCTTGTCGGCCGCAGATCCATTTGTATATAAAGGCATGTTCGGAATATTCTTAATGCAATGATTGGCACGATCGATACCCGGATAATAAATATTCCACTCTGCATCCAATTCAAGATTTGTTGCCACGGCATTGTAGCGGCTAAGCGCTTTGGCACCATTATCACCCCCTATTATATTTGTATTGCTTGCATTACAATACGATTCATCACAATCATTGGAAAAATAATAGTTGATCCTGCCTCCATAACCTCTGTCGCCTGCAAGAACGGCATACGTGCCCAACACTGCTTTATAAGCATCGGAGACGCTGCCAAAAACGTAAGCTTCATCAAAAGCAGAGTTGGGAGCGAGGCTCAGATATTTTTTACAAGAATTGATTATTGTCAGCGTGAAAAGCAATCCGGTAATGATAAAGATCCGATGACTTAATTTAAGTTTCATCCGTTCATTTTTATTTTTTATGGTCGAATGGAACGCCCTGTGAGCGTTCCCCTGTGTGTCAAAAGATTTACATGGACGTTGCATATTCTTAATATTTTTAAAATTTAACATTTGCACCAACAATAAACGACCTGCTGCGTGGGTAAGGCGATGAATCAACACCCGGTGTTACATAATTTGAATTTTTTGTACTTACCTCCGGATCGAGGCCGGAGTAATTGGTGAGAACTGCTATATTGTTTACCGTACAATATATCCGGAAACTGGTGCTTCTTGATTTCAGCAATGATTTTAATGGCAGGTTATATCCAAGTGTTATATTGTTGAGGCGGAGGAAAGATCCGTCTTCCACAGCCCATGAATCTAATTCAAGATAGTTTCCTCCTTTAATCGGTTGCCACATTGTGGCATTTTGATTTAGTTTAGCCAGAACATCAGGTGCAACGCCCGCAGGAACCGCTTTGCCATTCACAGTAATGGCCCACTGCTGTGCAACTCCATTTGCATCAATAGTGCGCCAGCGATCATTCATAATTGCTGTCAGGTTAGATGCACTTCCTGCGTAAGCATTACTAAATTCAACTTTGTCGCCATTCAGGATCTTATTTCCCAAAACAAAATTGACAAATACGCTCAGATCAAAATTTTTATAGACGATCTGGTTATTAAGGCCACCCGAAAATTTCGGTTGTGCATATCCGATAATAGCCTGATCACTGATGTTTACTATTCCATCTCCGTTCAGATCTTTTAGTTTCTTAGTTCCCGGTGCAGGCATTGCGACTGAAGCACTATTATCTGCAACACCGGGTTTTAATATATATGCACCATTAACAGAGTTATAGTTAAAGTCATCCAGTGTGTACATGCCGTCAGCAACATATCCCCTGATAGTACCTACCGGCTCACCTACCTGCACGAGATACTCATTTCCTGCACCCCAGCCGGAACTGGCATAATAATAGTTAGCAACATTCGAAAGTTTTGTTACTTCATTATGGTTGGTGGAAATATTGAAATTTATATTCCATTTCAAATCCTTACGGGAAATCGCCGTTGCACTAATTTGTAATTCCAGCCCGCGGTTTCTAACGCTTCCTACGTTTTGCAACTGATTGGTAAATCCGGAATTGGCTGCTATAGGTACGTTGATCAGCAGATCCCTGGTATCATTCATATACGCGTCCAGACTTACCTGGAGTCTGTTGTTAAATAGACTTACATCAATGCCGGCATTACGTGAAAGTGTAGACTCCCATTTAAGGTTTGGATTAGCAAGACTGTTTATAGCGTAACCGGGCAAAAGAACATTATTCAAACTATAAGGCGAAGTATTGGATCTGAATAAGGATGTATAGAGAAAGTCATTTATCCTGTTGTTGCCGGCCAATCCATAACTTACCCGGAGCTTTAAATCTGAAATGAGGTTTGTCTTTGTAAAAAAATCTTCATTAGAGATGCGCCATGCAACCGATCCAGAGGGAAAGAAACCCCATTGTTTCCCTGGAGCGAATTTGGAAGATCCATCTGCCCTGGCGTTGAAAGTCGCCAAATATTTATTCTTGTGCGCGTATCCTACCCTTGAGAAAAAAGAAGTGATCCTGCTTTTTGCATCTCCGGCTGTTGGATAAAGTGGCACAGAAGTTCCAAGGCTTAACTGTGAAAATGCCTTTTCAGGCGTAATCCCCACCGGGAAATAACGAACCTGGTCGGTTTGTGAATTAGTGGAAAGCTGGTATATCTCCTGGCCCGCCAATACATTGATGGAATTATCCTTGTGAAACCTGGATTTGAACGAACCGTTTGAAAAAGTTAAAACAGCATTTTCATTAATAGAAGCAGCATTGCTGGTAGTAATGTTGACAATCGGTTGTCCTGAACTGTTTGTAACAGCATTCCAGGTAATATAGTCATCAAAACTGTTTGATTTACCGGCATTTTTATTAATGCCTCCGGTAACACGTAATGACAAATAGGAGGTAAATGAGTAATTTAAATACCCGCTGAGGGTCGTGTTATTTGTCTTATTACTCCTGTAAGTTGCGTTGGCAAACTGGATAGGATCTATGAGGTAATAACCGGACGAATTGGTATAAGCAAAGTAAGCCTGGTC
>Ga0193752_1000412_pt1 | contig 42023 bp, 36 predicted proteins | sample H1c1metaG_FD_144924 | JGI IMG/M metagenome (GOLD analysis project Ga0193752, IMG submission 144924) | Soil microbial communities from a riparian zone of the East river system, Colorado, United States - H1c1 | ecosystem: Environmental > Terrestrial > Soil > Riparian zone | place: USA: East River...
AAGTGCGCCGGTCGCAAAAGGGGATACCGTAGTAACCAGCCAGTATTCTTATCTGTTCCCGCAGGGGATTATGATAGGAACCGTAGCCGCTATAATAGAAGACAAAACGAGTAATTTTTATACGATGAGGATCAGGCCCGCTACAAATTTTTATAATGTAGAATATGTTACTGTTGCTGAAAATCTCATGAAAGACGAGCAAAAAAAATTAGAGGAGGCATCCAGAAAGAATCAATGAGTGAATTGCTGAAAAATATCATCCGGTTTGCACTATTTATCCTGATCCAGGTGTTCGTATTATTCCAGGTGCCCTTCCTGCATCGTTTTATTACGCCCTATCTTTATTTTCTTTATATACTTTGGCTTCCATTTAATATGCCAAGGGTTGCACTGACATTTATGGGCTTCCTGGTAGGATTGTCGCTGGATTATTTTACCAAAACCCCCGGTTTGCACGCAGCGCCTTGTGCTTTGATTGCCTATGTGCGTCCATTTCTTGTGAACATCCTTATTCAACAGGAAGGCGCTGATAAAAATTATCGTTCTCCATCCATTACAAGTATGGGATGGGCGCCTTATGCCACGCTGGTTTTTATATTAACCGTTCTTCACAATGGTTATCTTGTTTTTCTTGAATGGCTCAATTTCGGAACCTTCCTGTTTTTCCTCGGAAAAGTATTATCTACAACAGGGGTAAGCGTGCTGCTCATCTTTATTACCGAATTACTTTTCTTCAGAAAAGAAAAATTCAGAACGAATACAGTTTAGCATTGCACGGACAATTTCGCCCTTACATTTTAACTCTTTCATTAAGTTTTCACAAAAAAATGCGATTGGCACAATAAATCTTCCTATTTCTACATTCATATTATTACATCTAAAATCTTACTTCTAACTTCGTATCCGAATGTCGGTTTTTAATCAGTCAAGGAGTAATATCATCCGCCTCATTTTCCTGGGCGTTTTTTTCATCATCATTGCCCAGTTGTTCAACCTGCAGGTGCTTTCCAGTAAATATGTTCAGTTGGCTATGGATAATGCTGTTTTTCCAAAAGTAGTATATCCGAGCCGTGGAATTATATACGACCGGAAAGGGAAAGCTATTCTGAATAACACCATCATGTATGATCTGATGGTAACACCATCGGAAGTTAAAAAGATAGATACTACATCGCTCTGTGAGCTGTTGCAAATCGATACTGCCGAATTTAAAAAGCGTTTGCTGGGTGCGCGGCTTAAAAACGGTCCTTACCGGCCGTCTATTTTTGAAGATTTGCTGCCGCCGGAAATGCATGCAAGGCTTGATGAGAATATCTGGAAATACCCGGGCTTCGCGCTAATCGAAAGACCGGTTCGTGTTTATCCGTTTAATGGGGCCGCGCATATTCTTGGCTATGTAGGCGAAGCTGATTCCAACATCATTAAACGTTCCGGTGGCTTTTATCGTTTGGGTGATTATGTGGGCCGCAGTGGACTGGAAAGTTATTATGAAAGCATATTGATGGGTCAACGCGGAATAAGCCGCTTGCTGAAGGATAATAAAAACCGTCTTGTCGGCAAGTTCGAAAACGGCGAATTCGATACCGCGGCAGTTGCCGGCAGAAATCTGCGTACTTATATCGATGTGGAAGTGCAGTTACTTGCGGAAAAAATGATGAAGGGAAAAGTGGGAGCAGTTGTAGCTATTGATCCTAAAACGGGTGGAATAATTGCAATGGCTTCGGGACCAAGTTATGATCCCAATGCTTTAACGGGTTCCGATAAACAAAAAAATTACGGCCGTCTTGCACTTGATGTTTCCGGCCCGTTACTAAACCGTGCAATTCAGGGTAATTATGAACCCGGTTCAACGTTTAAACCGCTCGGTGCGCTTGTTGCACTTGACGAAGGCGTGATTACCGCAAGTTACGGTTATCCATGCTCGGGCAGGTACAACGCGTGCGGCACCGGTAAACCCAAATGTTTGCATAATGAACCGGGCCATGCTGCCAATCTGAGACTCGCCATTTCCCATTCGTGCAACAGTTATTTTTCTAACATCTATCGGATGACGGTTGATAATAACAGGTCAGGAACCAACAAGGAAGGATATGAAAGATGGAAAAACTATCTGAACGATTTTGGCCTGGGCAGAAGAGTTGGTGTGGATCTGGCAGGTGAAGACCGCGGACTCATTCCGGATACCGCAAGGTATAACCGGGTTTACCGGGGATCATGGAATTCATGTACCAACGTGACCCTGGGAATAGGGCAGGATATGATGCAGGCAACACCAATGCAGCTCGCCAATGCGATGTGCATTGTGGCCAATAAAGGATTTTATTTTACCCCCCATATCGTTGCGAAAATAGACAATGAAACAAAGGATGATACGATCATGAATAAGTTCCGCATCAGGCATTCGGTGCTTACCAAAATACCCGATGAAGCTTTTGAAGCTGTAAACAGTGGTATGCAGGAAGTTGGTGATCGTTCCGCAAAGATCCCCGGTATCAACGTCTGTGCTAAAACAGGTACTGCAGAAAAATACCGTATTATAGATGGTCAAAGGATCAAACTGAAAGATAACTCGATGTTCGTTTGTTTTGCCCCAAGAGAAAATCCGCAAATTGCTATCGCAGTTGTGGTTGAAAACTCCGGATTTGGTGCAACCTGGGCAGCACCAATCGCATCAATTATGATAGAAAAATATCTTAACGATACACTACGTGAAGTGAGTAAGAAAAAAGCTGAGGAATTGTCTGCTGCGAATATCATACCCCCTTACTTTACAAGGCTTCAGTACATAGAAGATTCAACCAGGGCTTTCCGCTGGTACGAAATCACAAAGGATAGCATTTATATTAAAAAGTATCTTAAGGGCGCACATTATCAACCGGTCCAGAAACCAGTTGAAGGGCCATCTCAGCAACCGGCACAAAAGCCTGTGCAGAAACCGGTCCAGCAACCAGCTCAGCAACCAGCTCAAAAGTCCGACACGCCAGGAACACGCGTCACTATGATTCTGGCGGAACCCAAATCATATCGTTTTAAAAAAATAAACTTTTACTACCTGTCATGAGCCAGCGTAATCCCGCCATATCAAAAGGTGTTGACTGGATAATGATCTGGTTATATATGGCACTTGTAGGTATCGGCCTGTTAAGCATATTTTCTGTTACTTTCCGGGAAGGGGATAGTGTGATCCAAAGTTTCATAAATGGAAGAACAGATTATAGCAAGCAGTTTTATTTTTTTATTATATCGCTGATTATCGGCTTATTTATTCTTTTAACAGATAGTAAATTCTTCACGGCAACTGCTAATATCTGGTACAGCTTCGGCATACTTTTATTATTACTCGTGTTTCCGTTTCATACTGAAGTAAAGGGAACGAATTCCATTATCCGGTTTGGTGGCTTTCAGGTACAACCTGCGGAAGTTTGTAAAGTGTTTGTTTGCCTGTCGCTGGCAAAATATCTTTCCAGGGTAGAAACTGATTTTACAAAGACAAGATCGCAATTAATCGCAGCTGCTATAGTAGTGGTACCGGCTTTAATAACCATCGCACAAAAAGAGACAGGTCTTGCACTCGTGTTCTTTTCTTTTTTTCTTGTTATGTTTCGCGAAGGGTTGCCAGCGGGTTACCTGGTTGTTGGATTTTCGTTGGCAGTACTTATTGTTGCGACGTTACTGGTTGAAAAGAATACACTGGCTGTGATCCTAACTGCCATCGCACTGATCACGATTTATATTTTGAGAAGACAGGTAAAACGTAATCGCAGCCTGCTTGTCGGCATTGCATTGATCTGGCTGGTCTGTGTAAGTATACAGCGTTTTGCGGTACCTTTTATTTTTACCTCGGTATTACAAAATCATCAGGTTGAAAGAATATTCTCTTTGATCGGTCGTGAAAATCCTTACGCCACTATCAACCAGGTGGAAGGGGAAGATGTTGCTCCCGGTAAGAAGAAGGACACTGACTATAATGTGCGCCAAAGTAAAATTGCAATAGGCAGCGGTGGCTTTGCGGGTCGTGGTTTTCTGAAAGGGACCCAGACACGGTTTGATTTTGTTCCTGAACAACGAACAGATTTTATTTTTTGTACCATCGGAGAAGGATTCGGTTTTTTAGGCACGGTAACAGTTCTCGGAGTTTACCTGTTTTTTTTATTGCGACTCATATTTGTAGCAGAACGGCAGCGAAGCGTTTTCAGCAGATGTTATGCCTACGGTGTAGCTTCTGTAATGTTTTTTCATATAGCTATTAATGTATGTATGACGATCGGCCTTGCACCGGTAATAGGGATTCCGCTTCCATTTGTCAGTTATGGCGGTACTTCACTACTCACGTTTTCTATTCTTCTGTTTATCCTGATCAGACTGGATGCGGACCGCCAGATGGTTCTGAGATAGCACATTTGTATTTTTCTCAGCTTTAGACTGAAATGAATCCGAAACATTTCCCGAATCAATTTAGGAATGAATACTTTTGACAGTAAAAACCACATCAGAGGAATTTTTTGTCGCAATATTTATGAGAATCATACCACTCAGTGAAGGCAGCTTCACGATAGACAGTTCAAAGTTGTTTGTACCTTTCAATACTTCCTCAGATAATTTGCAGGAGCGTTCTGTTGGCAGTTTACTGGTCGAGATCCAGCCTTTTCTTATCATTACTGAGAACGATATTCTGCTGATCGATACCGGCCTTGGCTTTGAAGACGGATCAGGGAAAATGGCATTATATAAAAACCTTGAAGAACATGGCTTTCAGCCTGGTGATATCACAAAGGTTCTGCTGAGTCATCTTCATAAGGACCATGCCGGCGGAGTAAGCCGTAAAGAATTATCAACGGGTAAAAAAGTGCTTTCCTTTCCGAATGCGAAATATTTTGTATCTAAAAAAGAACTTGATTTTGCTTTTGAAAAAGGATTGCCTTCTTATATTCCTGAAGAACTCGAATGCCTGAAAGAATCAGCGCAGGTAATTTTGTTAGCTGATAACGGCATAATAGAAGGGTATATAAAATATGAGATGACTGCAGCACATAGTCCGTTTCACCAGGTATTCTGGATCGTTGACGGCGACCAGCGCATATTCTTTGGCGGGGATGACGCGCCGCAGTTACAACAAATGAAAAGTCGTTTTATTGCTAAATATGACTATGACGGCCGTAAGTGCATGGAACTTCGCCATAAATGGTGGCAACAAGGCGAAACCGAACACTGGACATTTTTGTTTTATCACGATATAGGTTCGCCAGTGGTGGAGTTGTAGCGTGGGCGTCCTCGCCCGCTCTTGTACCGCGGACATCCTTGTCCGCACTTGTCTGGCGGACGTCTTCGTCCGCTCGTCGAAAATTGAAAATGTTTTGAATAATAATAACGTAAATATTATTTGACTGCGGACGAAGACGTCCGCGTTACAAGAGCGGACGAAGACGTCCGCGCTACAAAGGCGGACCTGGAGGTCCACGCTACATCAATTCTTCCGTCTTTGAATTCTTTGCTGACGGCGCTCGATGATTTCTTTTTGCAGATAGGTGCCAAATTCTTTTTCGGCTTTGAAAAAAGCATTAACTTTTTCGGCACTGAGCACTTTGCCAAACTCAGTGTTGTATTTTTTTCTGATACCCAGGATTTTTTCTTCGGTTGCAATCTCCGATTGTTTCCTTTCGCGCGCATCAAGGCGGGTACTACGGATATCTTCCATGTACTTGTTGTAAACCGGCCAGAATTTCTGAGCTTCCTCCGGAGATAACGCAAGCTTATTAGTGAGATAAGCAATCTTAAGCGCTTCGATCTTACCTCCGTTGTTACGCAGTTTCGTTCCCTCATCCTGAGCTGATAAAGTTATAGTTAACGAAAACAGGAGAAATAATATGGTCAAAATTCTTTTCATCTTAATTATCGATTGATCGTCTTCCTAAATTTAAAAACTTCATTGAACTCGTCATTAATTCATTAGTGGCTTAACATCACTTTGCAATTGCACGTATTGTTGTAATTCTTCATCAGATACATCAGCCAGCATATCAGGAATTGCATCAACATTAATTTCCGCTTCGCTATTGATCAATTGCAAATCAGACACTGACAATGGTTGATCTGCGAGATAATTGAGTATATCGGCATCGCTTGTCTGTTCAGTTTTTTCTTCCAGCCCTTTCGATGATACCAGCTGATCCTGGCTCTGCCTGTTCACCAGAAAAAAACCAGCTGTGATAACAAGACCGCTGACCACAGCTGCTGCGGCATATTGCAGCACTCTGCGGCGAAACATTCCCGTTACAACCTTTGCCTGAACAGGTGCGGAGACCTGCGCTTCCCGAACCTCCACTCCAGAAGATCTTGTTCCCGATATTAATTTATCGGATAATTCAGCAAAATAATTTTCGGGAACTTCAAATGGTGACTTTTTACTGATTCCACTTAAGAGGGGAGATAATGACGAAAGTTCAGCAAAAGCATCTTCCTCGCTGGCCATCCTGGCCGCTCCCGGCAGATCTGCTCCGGCACTGGCAGATTCACGAATTTTTTGCATGATGGTCTGCGGCAGAGAGTCAAAATATCTGCCAGGCACCTGGTAAGCCGTTGTAATGCCTTTTAGTGTTTCCGGCAATTCCTTCTCAGCTACAAGGTTCTCAGAAACAAGACTATACATCAAAGATGGAAACCCGGCAAAATAACCTGCAGGGGCCTGGTATGGGGTCACTGAAGGAAACTTTCCGAGCATAGATCCGAGATCTTGCAGCTCTTCTGTTATAGGGTTTATCTTTTCCACGTCAATAAGATGGTTTTTGTTAAGCAAAGTTTAATGATTGAGGATATAATCCTCAATTTTTTTCACGGCATGGTGGTAGGAGGCTTTCAGTGCGCCTTCTGAAGTGTCCAGCACCTTACTCATTTCGGTATACGGCATTTCATCGTAATACCTTAGTGAAAACACAACACGTTGTTTTTCAGGAAGTTGTTGGATTGCAAGCTGCAATTTCCATTCAATTTTACTGGGATCGAAATCTTTATCCGCCTTAATCGAACCTGTCAGCGAATTTTCATCATCACTTAGGGAAACGGAAGACTTCCGTTTCTTCTGTTCCAGGAAACTCAGTGATTCGTTGGTCGCAATACGGTATAGCCAGGTGTACAACTGCGAATCTTCTCTGAAATTTTCCAAAGCATTCCAAACACGAATAAAAGTATTTTGTAATACGTCATTTGCATCTTCATGTTCTACCACGATCCTCCTAACATGCCAGTACAGTTTCTCCTGGTACTTACGGATAAGCGAGGTATAGGCCGATTCCTTTGTAGCCGGATCCCGGAACTGCACAAGTAACTCGCTGTCTTGAAGAGTAACTGCCATAGATTAATATTTCTGTGTGTTATTGATCAATTGCAGAAATGACATAAAAAAACGAAGATTAGCAAATTAATCTTCGTTTCGGTTTAAATGTAGATTATTTATGATTTCTTTCTGGCAATTACTTTTTCAGCTGCTTCAACAATATTTGGCGCATCAAGGCCATATTTTGTAAGAAGTTGCGAAGGTGTCCCACTTTCGCCGAACGTATCTTTTGTTCCAACCATTTCTATCGGAATCGGGAAACTACCTGAAGCTACATGCGCAATACTGTCGCCAAGTCCCCCCAGGATATTATGTTCTTCGGCGGTAACGGCACATTTGGTTTTGCGGATAGACTTAAGAATTGCTTCTTCATCTAATGGTTTGATTGTATGAATATTGATCACTTCAACGCTTATGCCTTTTTCTTCCAGCACTCTGCCGGCTTCGATTGCTTTCCATACAAGATGGCCGCATGCAAAAATGGTGATGTCTGTGCCTTCTGAAAAGATCTGCGCCTTACCTATTTGAAAAGGTTCGTCAGCTTTTGTGAAGATAGGCCATACTGGCCGGCCAAAACGGAGATATACCGGTCCAACATAATCAGCAATGGCTATCGTGGCAGCTTTTGTCTGGTTGTAATCGCAGGGGACAATGACGGTCATACCAGGCATCATCCTCATCATACCAATATCTTCCAGTATCTGGTGTGTTGCACCGTCTTCGCCGAGTGTTAACCCTGCATGAGAAGCACAGATCTTCACATTTTTTCCTGAATAAGCTACTGATTGGCGAATCTGGTCGTAAACCCGTCCTGTAGAAAAATTAGCAAATGTTGTTGTGTATGGGATCTTCCCGCCAATTGTAAGGCCGGCTGCTATGCTGATCATATTGGCTTCGCCGATACCGCACTGAATATATCTTTCCGGATATTCTTTAATAAATTGATTCAACTTCAGCGATCCTGCTAGGTCTGCCGTAAGAGCAACTACATTTGGATTTTTTCGTGCTACTTCAATGATTCCATCTCCAAATCCACTCCTTGTATCCTTTTTGCCAGTTTCCTGAATATCTTTTAGCATGAATTATTTTTTATTTGAGGCTGCAAATTAGCGAATATGCTAATATGGACAGCCATATTTCATAAAAACCGCGTCTGCTTGCTAGTTAAGATCTACATGCTTGCTCTGGTAGAATTTTTCGTCCACCTTGAGCCGTTGTTCCCACTTCCAGGCGGTTGCCATCATTTCATCAAGCGAAAATTTTGTTTCCCAGTTGAGTTCGGTGCGTGCAAAGTCGTTGTTTGCATAAATGGCAACAACATCACCCGGTCGTCTGGGGCCGATCTCATAATTAAGTTTTATTCCAGAAACCTTTTCGAAGGTTTTGATTGCTTCAAGTACAGTGATACCATTTCCGGAACCGAGATTAAAAACCTCGCATCTTTTTACGTTGCGTCTTTCGAGGAGATACTGAACAGCCAGCGTATGTGCATGAGCGATATCACAAACATGTATGTAATCGCGGATACATGATCCATCACGGGTGGGATAATCGTCACCGTATACGGTCATCGTCGGCAACTTACCGATAGCGGTCTGTGTAATGGCAGGAACCAGGTTTGCCGGCTTTCCGATAGGCAGTTCTCCGATCAGATTGCTTGGATGTGCACCAACCGGGTTAAAATATCTTAACAGGATGCATTTAGCATCATTGGCTTTAGAAAATTCGTTGATGATCTGTTCTCCCATCTGCTTTGTATATCCGTAAGGCGATTCAGCAGGCTTGGGAGGAGTAGCTTCCGTTACGGGAATTACATCCGGGTTGCCATAAACTGTGCAGGAAGATGAAAAAACAAAATTCGGTATGTTGAATTCCTGAACACATTTCAGCAGATTGATAAGAGATACGAGGTTGTTCTCAAAATACATCAATGGCTGCTCAACAGATTCTCCCACAGCTTTATAGGCAGCAAAATGGATGATACCGGCGATATCATCGTTTTCCTGGAAGATGGCGAATGTGTCGTCAAAATTGCAGAGATCAACTTTATACTTTCTTAGTTTTTTTCCTGTGATCTTTTCGATCCCTTCGTACATCCTGGCTGATGATCTTGAATTATTATCCACAGAAATTACATCGTACCCGTTTTCTATAAGATCAACAATGGTATGTGAACCTATATATCCGCATCCACCAGTGACAAGAATTTTTTTCATAATCGTTTTTTTAAGAGACCCTATAACAAATTCATCAGATACTGGCCGTAGCCACTTTTCAGCAAGGGCTGTGCAACTTTGACCAACTGATCCTTGTTAATAAAGCCTTTTTTGTACGCGATTTCTTCGATACACGCTATTTTAATTCCCTGACGTTGTTCAATAACCTGAACAAACTGGGAAGCCTGCATCAATGAATCAAAAGTGCCTGTATCCAGCCAGGCCGTACCCCGGTCGAGGATGGATACCTTCAGTTTTCCATTACGAAGATATTCCTTATTAATATCAGTGATCTCATATTCTCCCCTGGGACCGATAGGAAGATCTTTCGCGATGGAAACCACGTCGTTATCATAAAAATACAACCCTGGTACCGCAAAATTGCTTTTTGGTTTAGCAGGTTTTTCTTCAATTGAGATCACTTTATTGTTGTCGTCAAATTCGACCACACCATATCTTTCAGGATCGCTTACACGATATGCGTAAACAATTCCGCCATTTGGCGTTCTGTTATTTCCAAGCTGGTCACCAAGGCCAACACCGTAGAAGATATTGTCGCCCAGTACAAGAGCAACATTGTCATTTCCGATAAAGGACGCCCCAATCACGAAAGCCTGTGCTAAACCATTTGGCAGCGGTTGTTCGGCGTAGGATATGGTAATACCAAGTTTTGAGCCATCGCCAAGCAACCGGATGAACTGGGGAAGATCATGTGGAGTTGAAATAATAAGTATCTCGTTAATTCCGGCAAGCATAAGTGTGCTCAGCGGGTAATAAATCATCGGCTTGTCATAAACCGGCATGATTTGCTTACTGATACCATACGTTATAGGGTGCAAGCGGGTTCCGGAGCCTCCGGCCAGAATAATGCCTTTCATTTTTTATCTTTTAATTCCGACAAATAAACAAAAATATATTGTTAATTGAACAGCGATAATTATTAATAGGAGTACAACCGCGGAAGAGATAGCCTGTATCTTTAAAATAGTCTCATGATCCAATACACTATTGCTGCCAGCAATGCACTTACAGGAATAGTCAGGATCCAGGCCCAAAGCAGGTTAATGGTTACGCCCCAGCGAACCGCCGAAAGCCTTTTAGTAGCACCGACACCCATGATGGCACCTGTTATGGTATGAGTGGTACTAACGGGAATGGCCAGGTGTTCGGCAAAAAATAATGTGAAAGCTCCGGCTGTTTCGGCCGCAACACCTTCAAGTGGCGTCACTTTAGTAATACGGGTGCCCATTGTCTTAACGATTTTCCAGCCACCGCTCATGGTGCCGAGGGCTATTGCGGTAAAACAGGAGAGCGGCACCCAGTCCGGAATATTTTTAATTTCATCGAGATTGCCATTAGCCACCATTGCTGCACCGATTAGCCCGAGCACTTTTTGTGCATCATTGCTTCCATGCCCGAGACTGAACAATGCTGAGGAAACCAGCTGCAAACGCCTGAACCAGCCATCTGCTTTGTAGGGGTTAGCCTTGCGGCATAAGTTTATAATGATCAGGGTGATGATCAGCGAAACGACCATCCCAATCAGGGGAGCAGCAAAAATGAAAAGAAATATGGGAATAACAACTTTGAAATTTACGACACTCAGGCCGCCTTCCTGCCAGTGACCAACGTGCGCCAGGGCAGCACCTATAAAACCGCCAAGTAAAGTATGGGAAGAAGAAGATGGAATGCCAAACCACCAGGTTAACAGGTTCCAGGTAATAGCTGCCATCAATGCAGAAAAAATAACCGGCAGGGTGATAAAGTGTTCGTTAATTGATTTAGCGAAAGAGTTTCCGATTTTGAATTCGCCGATCCAGTATTTAGCAATAAAAAAAGCCGCAAAGTTGAACAAAGCGGCCCATAATACTGCCTGAAACGGCGTCAGCACTTTGGTGGAAACGATTGTGGCAATTGAGTTCGCTGCGTCGTGAAATCCATTTATGTAATCGAAGACCAACGCCATTATTATAATGATAACCAGGAAAGTCATAAAGATATAATTAGATAAAACTGCAATAGTTTAAGTTCCGGAAAAGCTCATTGGCCTGGCAGGCGATAGGGGATACCATTTTGGCTGGTTAATAGGATAAGATCAGGCATATTTAATAATAATGGACTCAATCACATTTCCGGCATCTTCACATTTGTCAGTTACTATCTCCATAACCTGGTAGATCTCTCTTTTTTTGATAACCTCCTTGGCATCAGGTTCGGTTTCAAACAAACGTTCGATACTCATATCAAATATATCATCGGCCTGATTTTCGATACTGTTTACTTTAACTAGTGCGTCGGTGATCTGACGCATATTGCGCATATTCCTCAGTTCCAGTACAGCGTTTTTGATTTGCTCGCACCCTTGTTCTATCAAATCAGCCATTTTCTGAATTCCCTGGTCATTGGGGTTGACCTTGTAGAAATTTATCTTTTTGGCTGATGCAAAGATGTAATCGCAGATATCATCGAGGGCGGAAGCCAGATAGTGAATATCCTCTCTGTCAAAAGGGGTTATAAAATTGCGGCCTAATTCGGTAAAAATTTTATGGGTAAGATCATCGTTCACATGCTCAAGGTCTTCGATTTGAGAGATAAGGGCGGCTCTTTTGTCATAGTCCGGTTCTGTAACAACCTGTTTCATAACCTGACCCATCTTGGCTACAGTTTCGGCGACCTGTTCAAAAAGAGAATAAAAGATTCTGTCTTTCGGCATAAAAATCTTCATTATCGAATTAAAGCCCATATCTAAGAATTTGGGCAAAAATAGACTTTAAAGGCTATAGTAAAAATTAGGCTCTATTGGTAATGATTTCTTAACATAGAAAAGCTGCCCTCCTGCGAAGGAGGGCGGCGAGCGTAGCGAGCGGGTGGTTGTTCTTTGGTCTTCGAAAGTAATTAGTATGCGGTTACCAAAGAACAACCACCCCACGCCTTCGGCATTTCCCCTCCTTCGCAGGAGGGGAGTTAATGATTCCTTAACATGGGCGTAACATTTCGGTAACATGTCAGAGATAGTTTTGCGACACATTAAAATCAACTGTTGTGAGCTGCAAGCGCATCATTTTGCTACCGTTCCTGTTTCTGTGTTTATTGACTGCTGCTCAAACCGTTCGTTTGAACGGAAAGGTGATCAATCCAAAAAATGAACCGATCGCAAGAGCAACAATTGAAATTACAAGCCTCAACAAAAGCGTTGCAGCTGATGTGGAAGGTAGATTTTCGTTTCAACTGGAGCCGGGCAAAAAATACAGCCTGAACGTTTCAAGTGCCGGTTATAATTCAAAGGTTATAGAAGATGTAACAGTCGTAGCAAGTGAAGACAATACTATTGATATTGTACTTGAAAATAAGACGTTGGACGAAGTTGTGGTGAGATCATCTGTCAGAAAAGAAAGTACAAGTGCATTAATTAATTTCCAGCGTAACAATACCGCTTTATCAAGCGGACTCGCTGCTGATTTTATTAAAAGAACTCCGGATAAAAATACTGGTGAGATCCTTAAACGCGTTAGCGGAACAAGCATACAGGAAAATAAATTTGTTGTTGTTCGCGGTCTTGGTGATCGTTACAATACTGCTTTTTTGAATGGTGCACAACTTCCTAGTTCCGAACCAGACAAAAAAGCGTTTTCGTTTGATGTGATCCCTTCCAGCGTCGTTGATAATATTGTAGTAAATAAAACAGCAACGCCTGATATGACCGGTGAATTTGCCGGCGGCCTTGTACAGGTTACCACGAAAGATGTTCCAACAAAAGATTTCCTTAGCGTGGGATTCTCTCTTGGCTACAATACACAATCAACATTTAAAGATTTTACCAACAATAAGCGTAGTAACACAGACTGGCTCGGATTCGATAACGGTGATAGAAAAATTCCGAAAGGATTTCCTTCAAGTGTCCAGGCTTACAATAATCTTTATAACCAGCCTAACGGTATTGATCAACGCATAGCTCTAACAAAGCTGTTTCCGGATAAAGTATATTCAACAACTACCAAAAATGCTCCGCCAATACAGAGCTACAACTTAGCCTGGGGAATCGGAAGAAAATACAAAAACGATGCATCATTTGGTGCCGTGGTTTCGCTTATCTACAGAAAGAGTATGCTGACCTTTGATGTTGACAGAGCTCTTTACCAGGAGGATGGTTCCACCCTCCAAAGTTTCGACGATGCTCAAAATAAATACAGCACCAGTATAGGCGCAATGGCCAATTTCACTTATGTGAAAGGCAAGCATAAGATCTCGTTCAAGAACTTATTTAATCAATATTACGAAGACAACTATTACATAAGAAATGGTCCCAACACGGATCGCGGTGGAGACATTAACCTTAGTTCGTCTGTTTTAAATCAGAGAGGATTCTACACAGGAATATTTGAAGGGAATCATCAGCTCAACCTTAATAATATCAAAATCTACTGGAATGCAGGTTATTCTCTCAATGACAAATCCCAACCTGATCTCAGGACCACTGCCTACATCAAACCTGGCATAGGGTCAGCCAGTCCATATGAATGGGATCAGGATGATACCAGGAGATTTTATTCAAAACTGCAGGATCATAGCGTAAGCGCAAACCTTGCTGTAACAATTCCATTTGCTCTTCTTGGCAATAAGCAACTTTTAAAGGTAGGAGGTTCTACACTGGTTCGCTTCCGTGATTTTAAGTCGCGCATTTTCCGATATGTTGAAGCTACCGGTGCCTTTAATCAGGACTTAAGGTTTCTGCCTGCTGACAAGATATTCGACTCGTCTAATATTTCAAGAAACGGTTTCGTAATGGACGAGTTTACGAATAATTCAGATAAGTATTTTGGTATATCAGCGCTTGATGCCGGCTATGCAATGTTTGATAATAAGCTGACTGATAAACTCCGGTTGATCTGGGGTGCAAGGGTTGAGTTTTTTGAGCAATTTCTGCATACTAAGGACATTTCAGCTAAACGAATAATCATTAATACAGAAGACTGGAAAGTACTTCCGTCCGTTAACCTTACTTATGAAATAAATAATAAAAATATCGTCCGGCTTTCCGGATCACAAACCGTTTCAAGACCTGAATTCAGGGAAATAGCTCCTTTTCAATTCTTTGATTATGAATCGACATGTGGTGTAAGTGGTAATCCCGCTCTGAAAACAGCAGATATATACAATCTTGACCTGCGCTATGAAATTTATCCCGCGCCAGGTGAAGCACTGACTCTTGGTGGTTTTTATAAAAGATTCGTAAACCCGATTGAATTCAGACTACAATCAAATAGTGTACTCACCCGCAGAAATTATTTCTATCAGAATGCGAAAGATGCCAATACCTACGGGATTGAACTGGAAGTGAGAAAAAATCTGCGTTTCCTCGGAGGCACCAGTGACGTATTAAGTAATTTTTCGGTGTTTGCAAACGTGACATATATATTCTCGCAGGTTCAGTTCACAGATGAAACTTCCGGCAAAGTTGTGTCTGCAGACCGGCCGGTTCAGGGACAATCTCCTTACCTTATTAATGGTGGATTACAATACAGTTCAAAAGCGTCAGGCTGGAATGCAACGGCATTATATAACAGGGTTGGAAACCGCCTGGCACTTGTAGGCTATCAGGCAATCGGCTTCCCTGATATTTATGAGAACCCACGTGACGTAGTAGACATTCAGGTGTCTAAAAAAGTCTTCAACAAAAAAGGCGAAGTAAAGCTAACCTGGGGCGACCTGCTGAATCAGCCTTTCCTGTATTATGAAAATGTTGACAATCCAAGAAAATATACAAAGGGCACCGACCGTGTGTTCAGTTCTTTTAAATACGGTTCAACAATAACACTTGGGTTCACTTATGATTTCGATTTATAATCACCTATTCACCCTAATAACAAATAACAATTAAAAGTTCTGATATGAAATGGATTAAGCAAGCTTTGGTAATCACACTGTCGGTTGTATCATTATCCGCCTGTGTTAAAGTGGATATCAGCGACGACTCCGGAGGTACTGGTGGCGGCGGTAACACTGATGACCCGAATGTCTCTAAAATATTAACCGGTACGGTGGATAAAAGTATTACGCTGTCAAAAGGCACTTATACATTGCGTGGATACGTGTACGTTAATAATGGCGCCACACTTACTATTGAAGCCGGTTCAATTATTAAAAGTGACGTACAGGAAAAAGGCGCGCTTATCATTGAACGCGGAGCAAAACTGGTTGCTGACGGTAAAGCAGACCAGCCGATTATTTTCACTTCCGGCAAGGCCAGTGGTGAAAGAGCACAGGGTGACTGGGGCGGAATTATTTTGTTAGGTAAAGCGCCAACCAACCGACCTACTTCACCGGCACCGATTATTGAAGGCGGTGTGAATCGTCCTTATGGCGGCACTGATGCAGCCGATAATTCAGGTACATTACGTTATGTACGTATTGAATTTTCAGGTATAGCAGCAGAACCGAATTCTGAGATCAACGGCCTTACCTGTGGTGGTGTGGGATCCGGAACCGTTCTTGAATTTATTCAGTGTTCTTATGGTGGAGATGACTCATATGAATTTTTCGGCGGAACAGTGAATGCAAAAAACCTGGTAGCTTTTGCAACTTTTGACGATGACTTCGATTTTGATTTCGGATATACTGGTAAAATACAATTTGGCGTTTCTTTGAGAGACAAACCATCTGATACTGACCAGGCTAATGGAATTGAGTGCGACAATGATGGTACAGGAACAGCAGCTACTCCTTTTACCAAACCTTATCTTTCTAATTTTACATTTATCGGACCTTATGATACTACCGGTTCAAGCGCATTACATGGTGTTTCAAACCGTTGGAGAAGATCAGCCCGCTTTATTCTCAGAAATTCATTGCTGATCGGTCATCGTCTTGGAGGCTTCTCTCTGGAGTCTGCAGCCACTGCTACAGCCTATAGCACGGGTGAGTCTGTCTTTAAGAATAATGTCGTAGCTGTTTATGGCAAACCATATATTTCGGGAGATGCAGGTGCGCAGGGAGTACTTACTGACGCTGCGATCAAGACTAAAGCTGAAAGTGAAGGAAATCTTACACTCGCAACACGGGATCTCGTTCAACTAACAGATCCGTTTAATCTGAATGCACCTGACTTCTTACCAAAAACAGGCTCACCTGCACTTACTGGATTTGATTTTACAGGAATCGATTCATATTTCGCAACTACAACTTACCGCGGTGCATTTGGAACCACAAACTGGCTCCAGGGCTGGGCAAGTTTTACACCAAAGACAAATAATTACTAAGCAATTCTAATGTTCATAGTCCATTGTAATAAGCAGGTCCCGTTTCCGGGACTTGCTTTTTTTCATAAGAGAAAGCTTATCAATGATATTTTTCAAAATGACTTTTAGATATTTTAGTGTTTTGATTATTGCCGGTTCGCTTGGTTGGATATCATGTAGTGAAACCAGCACACATGGCAAAGGAAGAGGATTGATGGCTGATCTTGAACAAACAGACAGTGTTGAGGTTATTTATTTTCGTTCTCCCGATAGTGTGCGGTATTTTACTTACCTGGCATTGACAGATAAAAAATTCATTGGCTCATTGATTAAAAATCTGCAACAGGATACAGTTCCTGAATTCAGCTGTCTTAAAGAAGGCAAGATTTACCTGTTTAAAAAAGGCGAGATATTCAACACAGTTTTTTTTGGGTACATTGACAGTGATTGCAGCTTCCTGAGGTTTATAAAGAATGGCAAACTGTACTGCTACAGCCTTCAGCCGTCTCTTAAGCAGGAATTGGTCAATAATAAAAAACTGGCAAGGGAAGCGACGGCAGGCCCTGTTCAAAAAGAGTGAAACCTGTTTGAAACCAGCCGGGTAAGACTACTGCCAAAAAACGTGAAAGTGAATTAATATATCTATCGCAAGCGTTTATCTATCACTTACGTTTTGGTGTATAAGCATATGCGACTTCATAAGCTGTTTTTCTAAGTTCCGGAAGTAATTGTCCAACATTCAAGTCTTTTTTTTGCGGTGTTGGCTCGCAAACAGAATAAGACATGCCGTTGTATAATATTGGTTTGCCAAAAGATTTCTCAAATTTTACAGCGATTGTTACATGTTTTGGAAACGACAGCACAATCATCGGAAGATCATAGATTTCTTTGACAAGGCAGAAGAACAAAGCAACTCTATCCTCACAATCGCTATGCTCGTATAAAAGTGTTTGTTCAGGCGACAATCGCTTCTCCTGGCCAAAATTCACCAGGTCCGTCTCAAATAAAAATGCATACCTGGTAAAACGCATCAGGTAGTCAACGCCGTTTTTGGTGCTTAATCCCTTTATATTCTTTTTTAATAATGGAATGAGGGAGCTATACGTTTCATGGCTCAACGGAATATTAAAGAAAGACTCATAATCAACAACCGGATAATTAGTAAAAATTGTTTTTATCTGTGGATTTAACTTCACCTTAAAATCGTATTCGTTTTGATTGTAGTTAAAACGAATATCTTTTTCTACATAGTCCTCTTTCCTGAAGTCCGGAAGCCGCGTTATTTTATAGCTAAAAGTTTTTTGAATATTATTGGCAGGAATCAACGCTTCCGAAAATTTCTCAATATCAAAATCAATAGAATTATAATCGTGATAATTCAGACAGACATACTGCTTACCGTCACTTATACGGTTAGGAACATTATAAATGTTTTCATTACTTCTGATATAAAACAAAATCTTCTTTCCTGAAAAAGTCAGAATAGCATCGTACCCCGATTTATACATCAGAAACCATTTGTAAAGTGTATAGCGTTGATAGTTTTCTGCCTTTGGGCTAATCTGTTGAATTGTTTTACGAATCAACTGATAGTATAACCAGTCGTCGGGTTGATGCCTGACTTTATATGCTTCAAGGACATTCAAAATTGACTGATAACCTGATGCATTAAGTCTGGTATAGAAATCTTCTATAGCGTCACTGGAAAGCTCAGAATTAAAATTAATCAGAAATGAAGTATCCATTAGAAAGGCAATAGGATCGCCGTAAAAATCAAATTCAATAGGGGTCTCGTTAGCCTGGGCCGATGAAATCTCAGGGTTGAAGCAAGCAAAAAAAAGCAATGATATAAGTAGCAATTTCACTTTCACAGTAAGCTAATCACTTAAGTTACAAAAAATTAACTATTTGATAATATTAAATTTCAAACGATTTCATTATTAGTAATTCCAAATTAATAAACCACTGGTTAACCTGAACTTCGTGTAAATCATCAATGTGTTTTTGTCACTATTTTGCCAGTTTATCGGATTTCTTCCGATAAAGCGTCGTTTTACTTACATAATATTGCTATATTTGAGTTGTTTCATCGGAAAAATTCCGATGAATGCTTTAAAATATTGCATATGGAAATGATTGATCAATTTGCAGAACAACCCATTACCAGGCAAATCCTATTATCTATTTTAAAAAAATATAAAAGGCCATATGATAAGGTAAATGAGTTGGTAAAGCAGGGTAAACTTACCCTTGTAAGAAGGGGGGTATATATTCCTGGTCCAAAAACCAGCACCAAAAAACCGGAACCTTTTCTTCTGGCTAATCACTTAATGGGGCCAAGTTATATTTCCTTAGAAAGCGCATTATCACATTGGGGATTAATTCCGGAAAAAGTATTCGAGATTACTTCAGTCACTACAAAAAAAACTGCGGTGTACAAAACCCCGGTCGGCCGTTTTAGCTATACAAAAATTGCATTACCCTACTATGCATTTGGTCTGACGCAACTTGAGTTAACCCCAAAACAACATGTACTAATTGCAACGCCTGAGAAAGCATTATCTGATAAAATAATTACCACATCAGGGCTAATACTTCGCAGTACAAAACAGGCCAAAGAACTATTAATGGACGACTTAAGAATAGAAAGGGAGGCACTGAGAAATCTGAATTTTAAAAAAATGGAAACGTGGGTTAAATCGGCTCCCAAAAAAAGCAGTTTAACTATATTGATTAAAACACTGAAAAGTTTATGATTAAAGAATGGCTTAACGAATATAAACCTACCAATAAAGCAGAGGCAGAACAAGCGCTTCGGGAAATTATGCAGGAAATAGCGCTGGCAGGGCTACAAAGAACCGGGTTTTTTGAGAAGGCCGCTTTTTATGGTGGTACTGCATTACGTATTTTTTTTGGTCTTGACAGGTTTTCTGAAGACCTTGATTTTTCATTGCTGGAGCCGGACGTGGACTTTTCCCTGGAAACTTATCTGAACGGAATAATAACTGAATTTAGTTCGGTAGGAATGCAGGTGTCTGTAAAAGAAAAGGTCAAAACCAATCAAAATAATATTGATTCGGCCTTCCTGAAATCAGACACAGCCTGGAAGGAGTTAATACTGGAAAATGTGATTCCCCAGGAAGGGCTTAATATGCAACCATCCATAAAGATAAAATTAGAAGTAGACACGGATCCACCGCTCGGATTTGAAACGGAAGAAAAATTGTTATTAAAGCCGTTTTCCTTTTATGTCAAATGTTTCACCCCACCAAACCTTTTTGCTGGAAAGATGCACGCTCTACTTTTCCGCAAATGGAAATCACGGGTAAAGGGAAGAGACTGGTATGACCTGGAATGGTATATTAAAAAAGGTATTCCCTTAAATCTTGATCATTTCCTCATTCGAGCACGGGATAGCGGAGACTGGAGTGATCCCACTATTTCACAAGATCAATTTAAAGACCTGTTAAAGGCGAAAATTGACGCCGTATCATTTGATAGCATCAGGGAGGATATCGTCAGGTTTATCAAGGATGACAGCGTTTTAGACGTATGGTCTGCCGCATATTTCAAAGATTTGATAGAAAAGATCAGATTTGCGCAACCGGAATGAATGCTTTTTACAAGACAATTAGTTCGCAACTATATTTCATCAATACCGCAATGGAAACAATTAAATAACACGACTATGAACCAGGTCATCGGACAATTCGGTGAGATTATTCATTAAATTAGAGCGTTTGAAATTAAAGTCTTTGTAACGTAGCCGTTTCGAAAGAGACCGGAAATTTTACGGGCAGCTTTTTTATTTTTCTGTTGTAAAGGAGCATATTTTACTGTATTTTGCCGGCCTTCCGTAAGAACCGGGAAATTGCGGTCACCTGCGGAGGGAATAAGTAAATTCAAATACAAAAATTATTATGGTTTCAGGGAAAGCAAGGTTGATTGCAAATGAAATAATTGAGCTATATCAAAATCACGGAGAATCGGCACCGGATGCCGCACAGGTATCTCAATTCGAATACCTGATGCAGCTTGCTCAAACTGCAGAGGTCATGGGATATGAGGAAGACATCATTCTTGCCGCCCTGCTCCAGGATATTGGCCAGTTCGCTGTTTCCGCAAATGGTTCAGGCGAATCGGAAGATTATGCCGAAGCTGGTGCAGATTATCTGCGCGAAAAAGGTTTCTCAAAAAAACTGGTGCGGCTGGTGGAATCAACTGTAGAATCTAAAAGATACCTCGCATTCAAAGATGAATCATATTATAACAATATGTCCGACACTGGTAAGACCTTGCTGGAAAAACAAGGCGGTAAAATGTACGCGGAAGAAGCCGAGGCTTTTGAAAAGTATCCCCTGTTCGATTCAATTATTTCAGTGAGGAAACTTGATCAGGAAGTTAAAAACCACGAATTGTCTCCTCCGGATATAGAGCACTATCGAAACAGCCTTATCCGCCACCTGGTGAAAGGCAGTTTCTGACAGGCAGCATCATTATTATTGCTAATCATCTCTAAACTGCTCATTTGCCAACAAGTTCTGCCAACAGTGGTGTTTCCGGCAAGCAATGGCTTGTGGCAGTTTATGCGGCTGTAGTCAGTTTCCTGGCCTATGCGACCATTTTTGGGTTTCGTAAGACCTATTCGGTTGCTACATTCGATGGAATGTCGGTTGGCGGAGTAGGTTATAAGGAGCTGCTGGTAATTGTTCAGGCGCTCGGATATCTCTCCAGTAAATTTTATGGAGTCGCATTTATTGGCGGTATGAACCGCGTTGGCCGATGGAAAATCATTTTTTTATTGGTTGGCATTTCCTGGATCGCCTGGCTATTATTCGCGATTACTCCGGCTCCCTATAACATTATTTTTCTGTTCATGAATGGCTTTCCCCTCGGCCTGTTATGGGGAGTGATATTTTCATATATCGAAGGCCGGCGGGCCACGGATTTTATTGGGGCAGCACTGGCAGTAAGTTTTATTTTCTCATCCGGATTTGTGAAATCAGTCGGTAATTACCTGATGGTTATACAAGGCGTTGCCGAGAAATGGATGCCCTTTGTTGCCGGCGCGGTATTCGTGCCTTTTCTGATCCTTTTTGTATACCTCCTGGAAAAAATTCCCCCTCCAATGCCGGAAGATATTGCTGTGCGGACCATCCGCGTGCCGATGACTAAGGCCCAGCGCATCGGCTTTGTAAAAAAGTTTTTACCTGGAATTCTGTTATTGGTTTTGCTGTATGCTTTTCTAACCATCTTTCGCGAGATACGCGATAATTTTATAGCCAACATGTGGCAGGAAATGGGTTATCTCAACCAGCCTGAGCTTTTCCTCAAAACGGAAGTTCCGATCACATTAGCTATTCTGGTTTTGATAGGAAGCATGATCCTGATAAGGAACAATTACCGGGCTTTTATTATTTCACTTATCATTGTCATGGCAGGGTTTTTTGTTGCCGGCATCTCAACTTACCTATACGTGTATCATCAGCTCTCGCCGGTAATCTGGGTAACCATGGTTGGTATGGGATTGTATATGGGTTACATCCCTTATAACTGTGTATTGTTCGAACGGCTTATTGCTACTTTTCGCATACCCGCCAACGTTGGGTTCCTTATTTATCTTGCCGATTCGGTTGGTTACATCGGAAGTGTAGGGGTTATCATAACCAAAGGCATATTCAAATTAAACCTGCGCTGGACGGAGTTCTATAGTAGTAGTGTGATGATTCTGTCAGTGATCGGGATTGTCGGTACCGGCCTTGCTATTTTATATTTTGTGAAGAAATATAAAAGTTCTTCCATTCGGGTGTTGCAATAGAGGAGTTCTTTATTTCACGCTGCTTTTTACCGCTTTTATGCGAAATTTCACTCTGGTGCAGGGCGGCAAAAAAAGGCGTAAAATAAAGAACTCCTCTTTGCAATGTTCTCATTACAGTGGGGGAAGGATGTGCGGCTTCAATAAATGCAGAATTTATTTATGCAAATAAAAAAATCACTTTCAATTCACACTTTCAAATCATTATTGTATAAACAACTTCTGCGTAATCGATTCTTTTGTTGAAGTGTTCATTGCGCGAACAACATATATTCCTTTGCTCAATTTTTGTTTGATGGGAAGACTAGTTGCTGAACTGGCACTGATGTAATTCGTTTGAATGATCTGCCCGTTGATGCCATAAAGTGCTACCTGCCATGAAGAAGCTCCTGATGATGGTAATTGCACACTCAGGTAGGTGCCTGAAGGATCCGGAATAAATGCGATTTCTGATGCTTTGGTTGTCCAGTTCACTGACCTGATAGCGGAAACGCTTACCTTATTGTCTTTTGTTACCTGCTTGATGCGGAAAAATAAATCTGTTGCAGGTGATGGAAGATCATATTTAAATTGATAGTTGCCGATGTCATTTACAGATACACCATTTGCCGGTAGAATTACTGCTGTAGTAAAGTTTATTCCATCTGTACTTATCATAACTTCGTATGACTTGGACTTTGATTCGTTTGAGGTATTCCATTTTATCAGTGCCGAAAGTGGACCGGCTGTCTGGGCCATAAGTCGTATTGAGTTCGAAGCAAGTGCCGATGCCGAACAATAAACGTAAGAGATATTGAACTTTATAATGTCCGTGGTACTACTGGTATATGCAACTCCCGCGGTCGTAATGTTATCTGCGTCTGTAACATAATGAAACTGAACGTTCCCAACTCCCATAAAATCGGCTGTGTTGTTTAAAGATTCGTTTACCAACGTATCATTAGTTATTACGGCCACAGGTCCTATGGCAATAAAGTCAGGACCACTTCCAAGTACACCGTTACTGCCAGCTAAATTATAATTCCCATACACAGGACTGGGATATTCACCTTCTATGAGATCCATCAGCGCAGCACTGGAAATATTATCATATCGAAGAAATCTGGTTTTAGTAAAAGGTTTTGCCAATGCCTGTTCATTCTCAAGCGTGAAACTATACTGAATTGAGACAACTGATTGAATACGAATTTGCATCAAAGTGCCAAGCGAAGGATCAAATTTTGGGAAGGTAAAATCGTAAGGTGCGATGCCAGTGCCAACTACAGTAGAATCGTATGTTAAAACCGTCGAGGTAAAGCCGCCGGTACACTGAGCCTGCGTTGGTCCGGCATGAATACAGCATATCATTACGACTGCCACCAGGCAATTTTGGATTTTCATTGGGTTTGGGTTGGTACGTCCCTTATAACTCAAATGATGTTATAATTATTGTCATTTTTCGGGAAATTTAGCGGCTTTTTAAACGAGTGATAATGAAAACACTTGGTTATATCTAAGTGTTTTTTTTGACTCATATTTACATACAGCTGTATATATATCTGCTTGTATATGTATGTAGGTGAAACTGAGTCCTGGCGGGCATCAGCTGTCTTTTCGGCCTTCCAGGGTGAAGCCTATCGTAGTGCCAATATCAATCCTGCTTCTTACATGAATATGCTGCCCATGTGCTTCAATGATATGCTTGCAGATTGCAAGGCCAAGGCCGGTACCTCCTTTGTCACGACTCCGTGCAGCATCGGTCCGGTAAAAACGTTCAAATATCCGTGGCAGATGTTCTTCCTCTATGCCAGCGCCGTCATCACTTATTTCAATCAGCACATGTTCATCATCTGTTTTATAAATACTCGCCCAGATGGTGCCATTTTGTTTTCCATATTTGGAAGCATTCTCAACAAGATTTATTAATACCTGTTTTATTTTTTCTTTATCAGCATACACAGCTACAGGTGCTTCACAACCTTTCTTAATCTGGGTCTTTATATTTTTCTGCGAAGTCTTTATAGAAAGCGAATCATATATTTCTTTTATCAGATCCTGGATAACGAAATTCTTTTTGTATAATAACTGTTCACCGGTTTCGAGTTGTGAAATTTCATCAAGATCATTAACAAGGTTAACCAACCTGTCGGCATTGCGGGCGGTATTTTCGAGGAATTTTTTTCTGATCAATTCTTCTTCCATTGCACCATCCAGCAAAGTGTCTACATATCCCTGGATCGCAAATACGGGAGTCTTTAATTCATGAGCAAGATTTTGCAAAAAATCACGGCGATACGCTTCATTTTTGCGTAATAACTCAATTTCCTGGTTCCGGGTTTCCGCCCATTCCTCGACATCCATTCTTACCTCATCGATACTTTTCTGCGGAAGAATATATTTGAAATACACTTCCTCTTTTCGGGTGGCTTTTTTTTGATGAATGAGTTTATAGATCAGCTTTATCTTCCGGTAAATAAATTTTTCCAGCGTAAATAATATAAGACCATAGCTACCGCCAAATACTAAGATAAAAGAAATGAGCCCGATCTTCCAGTTGAGGGTGAGCAAAAAAATACCTGCTGCGATAGGAAGCGAAAGCAACAATGCAGTAAATGCAGACAGCTGTCTGGGTGAAAGATTTTTAGTACTTGCCATGCCTCAGATTATCTAACTTTTGATCTTAAACTGTTACTGGAGCAAGCGGGCATTGCGCACCGTAGCTTTAACGAAGGTAGGCTTTGGCCACTGTAGCTTTAGCGGAGGTGGCTGGTTGTCTTTGGTATTCGAAAGTGATCAGTATGCGGTTACCAAAGAACAACCACCCCTGCCGTCTTCGACGTCTTCCCCTCCTTCGCAGGAGGGGAGCTTTAGGCATCAAATTTATAACCAACGCCCTTTACAGTTGTAATACAATCGATGCCTAACTTTTGCCGCACTTTGCGGATATGAACGTCGATTGTCCGGTCACCCACAATTACATCGTTTCCCCAGATCTGGTTCAGAATTTCATTTCTGAGAAACACCCTGCCGGGTCTGGAGGCCAGAAGATACAAAAGTTCAAACTCCTTTTTAGCAAGAACTATAGGTTTATTATCGATGGTAGCTTCAAATCTTACCGGATCGATCTTAATGTTTTCGACCGTGATAATTTTTTCGCCTGATTCGGTGTTGAGTCTTCTGAAAACAGCATTTACGCGGCTATTCAGAACTTTTGGACTGATAGGCTTGCTGATATAATCATCGCCCCCCGATTCAAGACCGCGGATATGTGAACTCTCATCACTAAGCGCAGTCAAAAAAATGATAAGTGTATCCCTGTAGGCCGGTTGTGCCCGCAGTATTTCACAAACCTGGATGCCATTCTTTTTTGGCATCATAATGTCGAGAATAACAAGATCAGGTTTGGAAGCCTTGATTTTCGTAAGTGCGTCATCCCCGTCTTTTGCCGTAGTTACTTCGTACCCTTCTTTGGTGAGATTATATTGAATGATCTCAAGAATGTCCGGTTCATCGTCGGCAACAAGGATTTTTTTACCCTTTGGCTCCATGTTAACACAAAATTTACGCAAACGTAATGGAAAAGCCGGCTTTTAGCGAACGAAACGCACCGAGTTCACAATTTGTTAATACTGAAATACCTTCCTGGAAAAGGGGTACGGGATTTGAATAAGTGGTAACAATCACGATAATAAAATTACCAAAGTTTCATCCGTTCTTTTTTATTTTTAAGGTCGAATGGAACGCCCTGTGAACATCCCCCCTTATTGTCAAAAGATTAATATGGGCGTTTCATACAACTAATTGAACGTAAATTTGCTCTATTATCAGAGGTAGACTATATGCATAAAAGGTTTCTTATTCTAAGCTTGCTGGTGATTTTAGGAAGTGCCGGTCTTACACAAACATCATACCCGTTTAAAGTCTCTTTTGATAGGATGTTATGGCATGAGAACATCGATAAGCAACAAAAACGACTGCTAAATCCTGAGGGTAACATTAAATTTCCGGTCCCTGAGTCAAATAAATTGCTGATTTCCAACTCCTTCATTAAAGGTGTTGATAAGCTGCAGGAGAAGATTGAAATGGACTCAACGCTCACAGGCCAGGCAAAAACGAAATACCTCCGCACACTGGAATTGCTCGTTAAAAGTTATACTGATAAATTTGACAAAAAGGACTTCACACCTTCCATAGCACCGGCACTTGTTTCCGCTTTCGATGAATGTCTGGAACTTGACAAAAAAGGTAAAAGTTTTGAACCGGTAGTTCAGGCAAATGAATATGGTGTTGGCAAGATACTGATAGGGACCTTTGTTTACCCGCCCGAAAATCCTGGTCTTAAACCATCCCAGGTCGATGTTTTATTGAAATATCTGTTCAGATACCCAGACGAAATACTGCCTGAACTTCGAAAAATTCCATATCTCCCTTATGCAGATTCATTAATAAAGATTGCCGCAGACAGGGATATTCGTAAATTATATAACTATGCGGCTTCACGCAATGCCCTTGGAACAAGGATACGCAGCCACCCGGATGAACTGGTGAGAACAGTTGCACAGATGGCAAACAGCAAAAGCGGTCAGCTTTATTTTCCTTTCCTCGATAATGTGTTGAAAGGAAAGATCACGATAGCTGACATCGACAAGGTTAAGGAAAACGACCTGCTGTACTACCGTCTGATGGTTAATACCCGAATCGATTATGCCAGGAGATTACTGCCTCCGACGCGGGATACGGCGTTCGAGATGCGATCCCTGACAGACATGATGGGCCGAAAAGCCAAAGATTATTTTATACGCGAGATCAATGCCCTTCATGCGAATGAAAACGAAAATGTACGTTTCAAGAGAATTGAAGGGCTTACGCCACAGGAATTGTATTACCTGATAGTGCTCGGGGAAGACGAAATTTATACCTCCAGCTACCTGAATGTTTATAAACGGATATTTCAGCGTATGACTGTACCACGGGCAGACAGCCTGCTGATGAGCGTAAACGGTGACTATTTCAGAAAGTTTATCAAAATGTCAGCGGGGTATAATACCCTGAATGATTTTCTTGCGAAGATGGGCAAAGGGAATGACAGCACTTTGATCAAGGCCTTTGTCATTGGTCTGGAACGTTCAAAAGACAAAGGAAATCTGGAAGATGCAGTTGACGTAGCTGATTCTTACAGCAGTATCATGGACAAAAACCCTTCTATTGCGAAATACATTCTCGACGAAGTGCGAACCAGTTATACGAACAACGTGAGGCACAACAATAAAAAAGGGATGGTTATCTATAACCTGCTGCAGGTGCTTTTTGAATCGGCTGATACAACGCGGAAAATCGATCTTTCTTCCAAACTTGGAATACCGCCGGTTTATTCGGTGGATTATAATACCCTGACTGATTCCAGTGGTAAGGTGGTTCAACAGGTTTTTTTCTATGGCGATGATGATAAGGATGGACAGAATTCCTATATCAATTTTATGGCGATGTTCCAGGGGAAAGCTGAATGGAAAATCGCTGAAAATCCTTCGCATCAATGGGTAAGTATTACGTCGGCCAGGGGTAAGCCGGTAGTTATTTTTGCCAACAAACCTTTGTATGGTGAAAATGATCCTGATGCGGCGGCACAGCAGGCGCTGATTGAATATATGAGTGAGAAAAACCTGCATCCTACGGTTGTTATTCACCGTGGTCATAGTTATCACCTGGCATCTACATTGAAAAATCTGCCTTCGTCTGCACATATCGTTGTTTTAGGTTCGTGCGGGGGATACAATAATCTCAATGAGGTGCTGACCGTAAGTTCGGACGCACATATCATTTCATCCAAACAGGTTGGAACCAAAACGGTTAACGAACCGATAATCCAGGCTATTAATAATTCGCTGGTAGCTGGCCGGAACATTGACTGGATCTCGATGTGGAAGGAGTTGAGTGGCAAGTTTAAGAACGACGCAGCCGCAAAAGAAAAATTTGACGACTATATACCACCATATAAAAATCTGGGTGCGATATTTATAAAAGCGTACAGGAAGCAGATGGAGGAGTAGCCGTTGCCCTCCTGCGAAGGAGGGCGGCGAGCGTAGCGAGCGGGCTTTGGCCTCCGTAGCTTTAGCGGAGGAGGGTAGTTGTTCTTTGGTCTTCGCAAGTAATCCGGATGCAGTTACCAAAAAACAACCACCCCATGCCTTCGGCATTTCCCCTCCTTCGCAGGAGGGGAGCTAACCGAAAACAATTATCTTTGCAATCCTTATGGCGGGAAAAAAGTTATTCGATTTTAGTTTACTGCGGCGGGTCTTCAAACATGCAAAGCCTTACAAAACAAAGTTTTATATTTCTCTGGCGCTAGCCATTATCCTTGCCGTCCTGTCACCGATACGCCCTTACCTGATTCAACTTACGATTAACAATTTTATCAGGCTCAACAAAATAGACTGGATCATCTGGATCACCGTTATCCAGATCGGATTACTCTTCGTTGAAACCGGCTTCAGATTCTATTTCACTTTTCTCACTGCCTGGCTCGGACAAACCGTTGTGAAAGATCTCCGGGTAGCGGTTTATGAAAAAATCCTGGGTCTTAATTTATCGCAGTTTGACAAAACCCCAATCGGAACCCTCACTACCCGGACAATTAACGATATAGAAGCCATCAATGATATTTTTGCTGATGGTCTCATACCCATAATTGCCGACATGCTTTCCATTGTAGCTATCCTGGGCTATATGTTTTATGTGGACTGGAGGCTGACACTCATTTCACTGGCGGCCTTTCCGATATTGATTGTTGCGACCTACTTTTTTAAGGAAAGCGTAAACAAATCGTTCATCCGCGTGAGAAATGCGGTTGCTCAGTTGAATGCTTTTGTACAGGAACATATCACAGGTATGCAGATTGTGCAATCTTTTGCAGCAGAAGACCGCGAATCGGAAAAGTTCAGGAAAATCAATACTGAACATAAGAACGCTAATATCAATGCAATTTTTGCATACTCAGTGTTTTTCCCAATTGTAGAAATTATACTTGCTGTTGGTACAGGTATGATGGTATGGTGGGCAGCTACACATGCCATCGGCATGCCCGCTTCTGAGGCAAGCGATCTGCTTGGTAAAATGGTATCTTTTTATCTATGTCTAAATCTACTGTTTCGTCCACTGCGCGTAATAGCCGATAAATTTAACGTGTTGCAAATGGGTATGGTGGCAAGTGAACGGGTCTTTAAGGTGCTCGATAACGATGACATGATTAAATCTGAGGGGAATTATGCACCTGCGGCAGTAAAAGGAAAGGTTGCGTTTGAGCATGTATCATTTGGGTACAACCCTGATCAGTATGTATTAAAGGATATAGACTTTACCCTGCAGCCCGGCGAAACGGCAGCATTGGTCGGACATACAGGTAGCGGAAAAACCTCCATAATCAGCCTTATGAACCGGCTGTATCATATCCAGGAAGGAGCAATCCGGATAGACGATGTTGACATCAATGATTTCAAACTGGATTTACTGCGAAAAAATATAGGGGTGGTATTGCAGGATGTGTTTCTGTTTTCCGGCTCAGTAATGGACAATCTTACTTTGCGCAACCCCGGGATTTCCCGTGAGCAGGTTATGGATGCCGCAAAAATGATCGATATGCATGACTTTATCATGCGGTTACCAGGCGGATATGATTACAAGGTTATGGAAAGAGGAAGTTCCCTGAGTCTTGGCCAGCGCCAGCTATTGTCCTTTATACGGGCATTGCTCTATAATCCTTCAATATTGATCCTGGACGAAGCAACTTCATCAATAGATACGGAAAGTGAACTGCTGATACAAAAAGCAACCGACACACTTATTAAGGGCCGTACTTCGATAATTATCGCCCACCGCCTGTCGACTATCCGCAAAGCAGATAAAATAATCGTTTTGGACAAAGGTGAAATAAAAGAAACTGGCACTCATGAGGAATTACTTGCCAGGGGTGGATTTTATGCAAAGCTGTATGAAATGCAGTTTGCAAAAGCCGGGGTTATTCCTTCTCCCGTATAAGCTGGGATTCTGCTTTCCCGGATATTCTGTTGATTACCTCCCCCGTTGTGACCAGATATATAAGTTATTTCATTCATTTTAAATGTTTTGAGCTGGCAAAATATTCACATATACCATTTTCTTAAATTTCTTTCTCCTTTTCCTGTCAAAACACTTTATATTAATCTATCCCTTCTTATCTTTGCGGCAAATTTACAGAACGGTATGCGAGTTAAACGTCTTAAATCCTTATTGGTGGCGGTTTTTAGCCTGAGTTTGTTGTTGTTTTCACAGGTTTTATCCGCCCAGGATAATGAAGATGGCGATACCCCAAAAGACGCGCATTCCAAAAAAGAAGGATTTGACGCCAATGCGGTGATTTTTGAGCACGTTCTGGACGCTCATCAGTTCCATTTTTTATCATATAAAGGCAGTGATGGTGAGGAACATCATGTTTCCATCCCATTACCTGTTATTTTGTATTCGCCTCAGAAGGGTCTGGACGTATTTATGTCATCAAAATTTCACCACGGTCACGAAGCTTACAATGGCTATAAGCTTGAGCATGGTAAGATCCATGCGGTTACTGGCGACGGTGCCCTGGACGAGTCTGTGAAAGTGTATGATTTATCACTTACCCGCAACGTTGCTCAGATGTTACTTGCGCTGATCATACTGGTGGTAATAATGTTGAATGTTGCAAAGAAATACAGAACAGGAGTAGGGGTTACCAAAGCTCCAACCGGCTTACAAAACGCAGTTGAATCTGTTATTACTTTTGTCCGCGATGAAGTTGCCCGTCCAAACCTGGGTCACAAATATGAAAAATACCTTCCTTACCTGCTGACGATATTCTTTTTCATTCTTGTAAACAGCATATTCGGTTTAATTCCCGGTTCAGCAAACGTAACCGGGAATATTGCTTTTACAGCTGTTCTTGGTGTCATTTCCTTTGTGATTATCAGTTTCAGTGGTAACAAACATTACTGGGGTCATATATTCAACCCACCTGTTCCCGGAGGCATTAAGTTTATCCTGATTCCTGTTGAAATACTTGGAGTTTTTACAAAGCCTTTCGCATTGATCATTCGTCTTTTTGCAAATATGCTTGCAGGTCACATCATTATCATTTGCCTGATTTCATTGATTTTCATTTTTGGCGGATTAAGCAGAGCGATTGGCTGGGGTTTTTCACCGATATCTATAGCTTTTGCAGTTTTTATTTATTTAATAGAAATTCTGGTAGCCTTTATTCAGGCCTTCATCTTTACAAATCTGACCGCTGTGTTTATTGGCCAGGCAATTGAAGAAACACATCACCATGAGGACGATCATCATCCAAAAAAAGAAGGATATGATGATGCCGTTATCATTTAATTACGTCGTCTTTTTTTAATCAGTATATAAAAACACAATTATGGATTTTCTGACAATTTTGTTGAGCGAAGTGCCCTGGGCGAATGCAGGTGGTGCTATTGGAGCCGGTTTAGCTGCAATTGGTGCTGGTGTTGGTATCGGCCAGATTGGTAAAGGAGCAGTTGAAGCTATTGCCCGTCAGCCGGAAGCAAGCAACGACATCCGTGCCAACATGATCCTGACTGCTGCGTTTATTGAGGGTGTTGCCCTTTTCGCAGTTATCGCAGGTATCCTGGCAATGTTCGTTTAGTCAAACTTATTACTGCATTCAAAGCAAAGGGCGGAGAATGCAGTAATCTTTACTTAATCTAAAGATTATAAAAATAATTCTAAAATGGATTTACTTACCCCCCCGTTTGGACTCATACTATGGACCCTTCTGGCCTTTGGTATTGTGTTTTTCATTCTGAAGAAATTTGCGTGGAAACCAATCCTGTCCTCGCTGAAGCAAAGAGAATCAGGAATAGCTGATTCTATCGCAACTGCTGAAAGAATCAGAGCTGAAATGTCACAGTTGAAAAGTGAAAATGAAGCGCTGCTTGCAAAGGCGCGTGAAGAAAGAGCCCAGATCTTAAAAGAAGCCCGCGACATCAAAGACAAGATAGTGGGAGAAGCCAAAGAGCAGGCTAAAACTGAAGCTAACAAAATTATTTCTGAAGCGAATGCCGCGATACAACAACAAAAAATGGCTGCTCTCACTGATGTAAAAAATCAGGTTGGATTACTCGTTGTTGATGTGGCAGAAAAAGTACTTCGCCGGGAACTGCAAAGTAAAGCAGACCAGGAAAATTATATCAGGCAGCTTGCAGCTGACGTGAAATTGAATTGATCAGCTTCCTTAAATTAGTAAAACAGCATTATGCGAAATCCCCGTTTAGCAGGCCGGTACGCCAAAAGCCTGATTGGGTTAGCGATAGAAAGGAATGAGCTTGATAAGGTATATGGAGATATGCTTTATCTGCAATCACTTATTAAGCAGAGTAAAGAATTCCTGGTTATACTGAAAAGCCCGGTTATTAATCCTGTTAAAAAGAAAGCCATTCTTGAATCAGTTACCGGTGGCAATATCAGTGAAATGGTAGAAGGCTTTATCAGGTTACTTATACTGAAAGGACGCGAATCAAATTTGCCGGAGATCATCCCCGCATTTATCGATCAATACAAGGTATTAAAAAATATTTTTGTAGTAACGCTGTCGACAGCTACGCCTGCCAGTGAGGAATTGAAGCATACGATCATTGAAAAAGTAAAGGAAGCAACTTCCTTGCAGAATATTGAACTCAAAACTATAGTTAATGAAGATCTGATCGGTGGTTTTGTTCTGCAGATGGGAGATACCCTGGTTGACGCAAGTATTATTTACGATCTGAATGCCATTAAAAAACAGTTTCTTAATAACGATTTCGTTTTTAACATCAGGTAGACATTGAACTACCTCTAAATACAAAAACAGTAATAAATTAAATAATAAAACATGGTAGAAATTAAACCCGATGAAATTTCGGCTATCCTCCGTCAACAGCTAAGCAATTTTAATGCTTCAGCCGACCTGGAAGAAGTTGGTACTGTATTACAGGTGGGTGATGGTATCGCACGTGTTTACGGATTGAACAACGTAAGCAGTGGCGAATTAGTTGAGTTTGAAAATGGTACAAGAGCTATCGCGTTGAACCTGGAAGAAGATAACGTTGGTGTGGTATTAATGGGAGAAAGTGGTTCCATTAAAGAAGGAGCTAAAGTTAAGAGAACAGGCAAAATCGCATCTATTAATGTCGGAGAAGGCATGCTCGGACGTGTTGTAAATACACTTGGAGAGCCTATTGATGGTAAAGGTCCGCTTACCGGTGAGAAATATGAAATGCCGCTTGAACGTAAAGCACCCGGTGTTATTTTCCGTGAACCGGTAAAAGAACCTCTGCAAACGGGCCTGAAGGCTATTGACGCTATGATTCCGATTGGCCGTGGTCAGCGTGAACTTATCATTGGTGACCGCCAGACAGGCAAAACAGCTATTGCTGTTGATACGATCATCAATCAGAAAGAATTTTATGCATCCGGCAAGCCGGTGTTTTGTATATACGTCGCGATCGGTCAGAAGGCCTCGACTATTGCAGGTGTTATGAAAACCCTGGAAGATAACGGCGCAATGGCTTTTACCGTTATTGTTGCATCGTCTGCATCTGATCCTGCACCATTGCAGTTCTATGCTCCTTTTGCGGGAGCTGCTATCGGTGAATTTTTCCGTGATACCGGTCGGCCGGCATTGATCATTTATGATGATCTGTCAAAACAGGCGGTTGCATATCGTGAAGTATCGCTGTTGCTTCGCCGTCCACCGGGCCGTGAAGCATATCCTGGTGATGTATTCTATCTTCATAGTCGTTTGCTGGAACGTGCGGCAAAAATTATCAGCGATGATGGAGTTGCAAAAAACATGAATGATTTGCCGGAATCAATCCGGCACCTGGTTAAGGGTGGTGGATCGCTGACTGCATTGCCAATCATTGAAACACAGGCTGGTGATGTGTCTGCATATATTCCAACAAATGTTATCTCGATCACGGACGGTCAGATATTTCTTGAATCCAACCTTTTTAACGCCGGTATCCGTCCCGCGATCAACGTAGGTATTTCGGTTAGCCGTGTGGGTGGTAACGCTCAGATAAAATCAATGAAGAAAGTATCAGGTACTTTAAAGTTGGATCAGGCGCTTTACCGCGAAATGGAGGCTTTTTCCAAGTTTGGTGGTGATCTTGATTCAGCAACTAAGGTGGTACTTGATAAAGGTGCCCGGAATGTGGAAATCCTCAAACAGTTGCAGTATTCGCCTGTTGCGGTTGAAAAACAGGTTGCAATAATCTACCTGGGTACCCAGGGTTTACTGCGTAATGTGGCAGTAAAGAAGGTAAAAGAATTTGAAGAGCATTTTCTGCTGGAAATGGAGAATAAATATCCTGAAATACTGGTTGAATTCAAAAAAGGCAATCTGCCCGAGGATGGTCTTAAAAAGATGGTAGAATTGGCAAATGGACTGATTCCGCAGTATAAATGATCTATAAAGCTGCCCTCCTGCGATGGAGGGCGGCGAGCGTAGCGAGCGGGTGGTTGTTCTTTGGTCTCCGGAAGCTAAAACAGGACGCGAGTCCAAAAACAACCACCCCGCCGTCTTCGACGTCTTCCCCTCCTCGCAGAGTCTACCCCGACTTGGCGGGGAGGGGATTTTTTTTGAACTATTTTCCTCCCCCTATTGCATTTTCAGATTTTTGTTTCTTTATTTGTGTCACGATCAACGATACGATCGCTCCTGAATTCCAATCCCTCTATAAGACCGTACCTTACCTATCCAAAATTTTTTACGTTTCCATTTTCCTCCGAAAATAACCGCTGTTTTTTTCCAATTCTCTATGGGCCCCCAAGTACTCATCCCCATCCCTAAAATAAAAAATAAATGAAAACGTACCAAAGCCCTGGCATTATCAAAAATGCAGTATCGAATCTAAAAAAGATCTTTCTGCCATTATTTATCATCATCATTTCTCTACCTGCATTTTCGCAGGAATTAGCAATCGTTAAGTCAAGTTATCAGCACATTACATCACTAACTACCTGGACCGAAACTATTAAAAATAGTGAAGGCGGTGCAGCGAACTGGGCGAGTCTTTCACGCAACAGTAACTATACCCAGAAAATAGCAACAGAACAAAATACAGACCTGATCGAAAATTCTTTCAAAGTCTGTCTCGACAATCGCAGAGCCGTGATCAATTGGTCATCATACCAGGATCTCAAAACAAATTTCTACACCATAGAAAGGAGTATCAACGGCCAACCTTTCAAAGAAGTAGCGCAGATTTTTACATCTCCTGATTCAACGGCGAAATTTGAATATCAATACTTTGACAAATTGACTGTCGATATTAAGGGAACCATCTATTACAGATTGAAAATAGCTGATGCAGACGAACAACCGGTTTATACTCCGGCGCAACTGGCTTCATCAAATAAAGCTTACGAAAGCCTTTTAGCTTCACTCAAAAATTAACACTATCGAAAACATCTTTACGCTGAACACTCATTACGACATGATATTTAACGATTTATTTTAAAGGGTACGATCAACAACGGCCCGGTTTTTCTAAGCTGGGCCTTATTTCAAGGTTGATCAAAAGTTACCCGTTCGTACCTATATATCAGTAATGCATAGCCGATTTTATTAAACGATTTATTTTAAAGGGTACGATCAACAACGGCCTGGCTTTTCTAAGCCGGGCCTTATTTTTTATTCCCCTTCCTGCTTGCCCTCCATGGCCGGCACAGGAGGGCGAAGGAGGGGAAGGCGTCGAAGACGACAGGGGTGGTTGTTCTTTGGTAACCACATACTGATTACCATCGAAACCAAAGGACAACCACCCGCTCGCTACGCTCGCCGCCCTCCTTCACAGGTGGGCAGCCTTAGCTCTTAACCATCTTCTTATTCAAAATCTTCTCAGTACCACTATATACCTCAATTATATACATGCCCGCAGGTATAGTGTCCGGAACATCCATTTTAATCGAATGATTTCCCACCGACAATGTCTTTTTACTGGTAACAACAACCTTTCCCTGAAAATCCACGAGCCTTATTATCATATCTTCTGTTGTTCTTAACTGCAGATCTACTTTTATTTCACGCAGAAAGGGATTGGGAAGCACATTAACAACGGCTTGTTTGCCGGCCGCTAACCTGATTGTTTCGGAATAAGTATGCAAGCCATTGTTGCCGATAAGCTTAAGCCTGTAAAAGCGTGTTTCGTTCTTATTAACAGCGTCGGTAAAATGATACCGGTTTTCGTAAGATCCATCTGCTTTTCCGGCAACCGTCCCGGCATTGATAAATGTATATCCATCTCCAGAAAACTCCACTTCATAACGGTTTACCACCTGGTCGGTTGTTACAGTCCATGCCAGGTTGCTTTGGCTATTGTATATAGTTCCTTTCAATGAAATATGCGACGCAGGCAACACACCATCCGAATAAAAACAGGTTGGGTTTTGTCCACCGGGCTGTGAGGGATCATCCGAGTTTATAAACATCGTATTTCCATTATCATCCAGTAATGTAATACGCGATTGATTGCAGATATAATGCGCAGGATCTATTCTGGCACGAAACGTAATCACGACTTTGTTGGCTGCACCTGGTTTGATGATCCCTGGTTGTTCACCGGTGGAGTTTATCAGACGCCCGCCGGTAACTGAGTAAGGCATTGCACCGCTGGCATCCGGAACAGTAACTCCGTTCATTTTTGTGCTGCCGGGGATATATGCTGTGGCTGATGGAATACCATCATACATTCTTACTCCCGCAGCATTAATATTGCCGGTATTTGAAACTTCGATCCTGTATTCAACTGTGTCACCACCCACCACAAATAAATTACCGTTAATATTGCTATACGTTTTATTTGCAATCAAAGCTGGTGCAAGCACTGGAAAGCCACAACTTGTGTAGTCGCCGCTTGTCCACACATTAGATGTATTGCCGGATGTTAGGGATGATGCCGCCATGGTGGCCAGATTTACATTAAATACATTCTGATACGCACCACCAATAAACACATTACCTGAAGCATCTACAGCAATTGAATTTGAAGTGCCCGGGAAAGGTGTAATGGATCCGAGGAATGTGGCTACTTTTGTATTCGGATTTATCTTATAAAGATTACTCGAATTCGCTACCAGGTAGAGATTTCCGGACCCATCTCCAAAAATATCACCACCGGCCTCATTAAGTATATCCATGCTTCCATTTGAAGAAGCATTAGACAATGCACCCATCGGGGTGATAACCGGTAATCCGGAACCATTTATAGAAAACTTTATTATGTCCCTGCCGTTTTCTGTTATCGCATAGCCGTTACCGTCAGAAGCAAAAGACATCCTGTTGATATTGTACCCGCTTGAAAGATTTGTTTCCAACGGATAACCGATAAACTGTCTTGCCGCAACAGGTGAACTATTCAGATCAATATAACTTAGATCCTGCGGTGAAGTGCGCAAATTGTTTACAAAATATATCCTGTTGGATTTTTTATCGTAAGCGATAGCTGAAGCATATAAAAGTACACTTCCAGCCGGTAGTGATGCTCCTGAAACTGCATTATAGCAAGGTCCGGCTGACCCATCATAAATCGTTGTGCCACCAGTGCCGTTAGCGGTGTTTAATAGCTTAATATAGCGATAACGCAGACTTGCGGATTGTTGTGGTGTTCCGCTTTGAGTGCTTGATGTTGACTGGTATACAAGAGAACAGGTCGGGTCCGGCGTTAAATTGGTAAACACGGTATTAGTGCTTTGAACCAGTGGGTTTCCCTGGTAGAGGCAATCAACTACTGCATAGTTGGTTATATTTCCGCCGTTTGCAGTTACTCTGACCCTGAATTTGATAACAGCTGTAATATTTGGTCTTAATATACCTGAGGTTGCACCGGGGGATTCAATTGTTCTTCCGGTACCCGTAAACGGCATGGCACCAGCAGCATCAGCTATCGTAAGTCCGTTTAGCATCGTGCTACCGGCTACATAAGCTGAACCTGCAGGGATATTGTCGAATAGTTTTGCCGCCGTCAGGTTTACAGAAGAAAGATTCCTGACATTGATCGTATACTCAAGGATATCATTTTGTGAAGCCATCGTACCGATTGAACCGGTAGTGATATTACCTACAGATTTACTGAGATCAAGCGTTTGTGCCAGTACGCCAGTTGTTATCATCAATAAAAAAGCTGTAAAGATGATTGGAGTAAAATTTGGTTTCATAGGCGTTGGATTATATAATGGTTTCATTGTTGTTGTATGTGAATTGACTCGTCAGTGTCTCAAAATTTTATAAACTGATCTGCTACCTGTTTTATGGTTAACGATGGTTAAGATGTATACCTGGTTCTTTAATGAAGACATATCAATTTCTTTATGCTGCACACCATGTACAACTGTATTAAAGCCGGTTATCTTAACACCTGTTACCAGCGAAAGCGTTACATCCATTTTGTTGGTCTTATCCGAATAAAGCCTGATGAGCAGTTTGTTTGACACCGGATTTGGATAGACAGTTATTGAAACCGAAGTATTTTTTTCTTCCTGGTTTGGAACAATGGCCAGAGGCACCGGGTTTAAAATAATTGCATTCGATTTGATGAGTTCAATGTTATCTATGTAGAATCCATCGTCTGTTTCTGAACTGTTCGAGTTGAAAAGAAACCGGATCCCAAGGTTTGTTGCCCCCAGATAATCATTGAGGTCGACTGTTTCCCTGGTCCAGTTTTCGCGGATGCCTGTAAGCCCAGGTGCTGAGCTGTTTTCTGCAATAGTTTGCTGACCACATACAGAAGAAAATGTCGCTCCTGCTCCAACTCCAGTGGGTGATAATTGTATTTGCATTTTGTCAACGCCGTTTTGTGAACGATGTCTCATCCAGAAAGACAGATAGGCTGCGGTGGCACCTGTAAGATCGAAAGATTGCTTGTATGTGGCTGATGAAGTATTCGATGAGCTGTAATTGCCTGATGGCGACTCGCTCAGGGATCTGTTGCCTTCATAAGCAGCAGTGGTTGACGATCCCCAATTTGCAGACAAAGTCCAATTCGTAAGCGGACCCTCAATATTGTCATATAATAAAGTAGCAGGCTGGTAGATTTTCTCGATGGTATCATTCAATGTAATACCTCCTGAATTTACCTGATAAATAAACCGGACCTTCTCACCCACATTTATTCCGGTACTTAGTGTATAGCTTATCTGTCCATGGATAGTATCACCATAATCAGTTAAGCCGGGGTTAGAAAAGGAAGTTCCAATCGATTGTATATTTTGTAACGGAATGATATTTACTGTTACCGGGTTATTGCTGATGCCGGTTCTTAACAAACTAAAATTAAAGTCGCCGCCAGCCGAGGCTATCGCCATCCTGTCGCGGTCCATAATCTCATAATAGGATCCGGCCATATAAGCCATCTGCATGTTTGCAAAAAACATGGATTTGGCAATTGGAATAATATTTGACTGACTTGGCCAGAAGCCTAAGCCAGATTGCCCGATCTCTACTGTATACCCATAGGTCTTTTTTTTGTTTCCAATTCCAATGTCGCCGGCCATATGGTAATCACGTGAATTGCCAACCGCATAATAGTTTACTGTTGCCATTCCATCTCCCGCAAAATATCCATTATACCTGGCCATTAATGCCGAAGCATATTTATAAAATTTTGCATCGGCAGATGTAAACGGATGATTTGCCGGTACTCCGTATGGAGTTACATAATAATTACCATAAGCATGGTGATCAATCACTATTTTCAGGTGGCGGCTTTGTGAGAATTGCCTGATCGCCTGGGTTTCGGGCTCGGAAAAAGTGGAAGGCCCTATGTATGAATCGCTGGCAGGATTTGTCGATATGTTTATATCAGGGCCTGATACTCCCCAGTCAACGTTATAATTTCTGTTGAGGTCAACTCCATAATTACCGCCACCATTATTTCTTCTGTTTTTACGCCACATACCGCCACCGCCAGGTGTATTCAATTCATTGTAAACATATCCGTCCGGATTGACACATGGGATGAAGAACAACTCACGGTTATCCACAAGCTCTTTTACCTTAGCATCACTGGCATAGTTCTCTGCCAGGTATTGCATAAAGAAAAACAGGTTCATCATACTCATTCCTTCCCGTGCATGATGAAGACCGGTATATAATGCTTCTGGTTCATTTTCATTGATCAGTACATTGTCGGATATTTTCACAACGATCATTGGCCGTCCACCGGTAGTTGTCTGTGGCAGAATGGTTTTCTGGACAATTGCAGGATAATGAGTAACCAGAGAATCGATCCGGGCCTGCATTTGAGCAAAACTGTAGTATCCGCCGTATAATCCTGGTACGAAACCAGCCGGAACCGAAATATTGGAAAGATGAGACTGACAGGAATTCTCATAATGCAGTTTCCCGCTTTGCATCAGCATCCGGGGATTCTGCTGTTCATTAATATTAGTCTGCTGGAAGTTTGCCACTTCATCATCCACAAGTATCGAAAACCGGATCCCGGATTCCCTGAGCCTTTGCAGGTCAGAAGCATGTAAAACAGATATGAAGGTTTTTTCTGCTTTGTTATATTCGCCGTGATCCAGATCAAGATCCAGTTTGAGGAGCGTCTCCATCCCGGATCCCGGAATTTCAATTTTAACTCTGGAATACTTAACCTGGGCAATGAGTACCTGTGAAGTAATAATCAACAATACCGGAAAACTTGATCTTAAGGTTGTCGCTAACATAGGGTTGGATCTGATTGATATAAGCCAGTGTTAGGTACGGCGATATTCTGATTTTGCAAAGGTAGATTTGGCATCGGCCTTTTTGCCGTCGACGCGTAGTTGTCCTTCGTAGACTTGCTAATTTTTGCCTGTGAAATTAGGTATAATACGTTGATTATTATGATAATACATAGTAGTTTTGTTTCTATGATTATTTTATGCAGCAAACAGAATTGGAAAGATTTTTACGGTGATGTGGATATTATGGTGAATAAATCCAGGCGAAAAGAAGCGAAACCTATGGCAATATTTATAATTATTTTTTATGAAATATTTTGGTTTATAAAATAAACTAGTTTAGTTTTGGATCAAATTTACAGAAATGAAGGCTATGCCACCACTCATTATACTTTTACTCGTCTGTCTTTTGAGTTCTGCTCAAACACTAATCACCGGAAAAGTCAAAGATTCCAAAGGAAGACCATTAAACGGCGCAAGCGTATCTATAAAAGATTCATATGATGGTGCCACTGCAGACAGCACTGGTAATTTTGGTTTCAAAACTTCAGAAACCGGCCAAAAGATATTAATCATCACTTCGATAGGATATAAGGTCTCTGAGCAGCAGATTAACATCAGTGGTACTGCTTTGAAGATCGAAGCAATACTACGTGAAGAGCCCAATGAACTCACTGCAGTCGTAATAACTGCTGGTAGCTTTGAAGCAAGTG
>Ga0193752_1000413_pt1 | contig 42001 bp, 39 predicted proteins | sample H1c1metaG_FD_144924 | JGI IMG/M metagenome (GOLD analysis project Ga0193752, IMG submission 144924) | Soil microbial communities from a riparian zone of the East river system, Colorado, United States - H1c1 | ecosystem: Environmental > Terrestrial > Soil > Riparian zone | place: USA: East River...
CTTTCAAGAGCTTCGTGAGCTCCTGCGCCGTCACGCGGTAGTTCGTGCCGAGCGCATTTGCGCCATCCGACTTGCTCAATCCTTCCTCGAGCAAGACCTCACGCACGAGCTTCTGCGACTGATGCGACCGATCCGCATCCGCACTGTTCACGCCGAAGCGGCCGCCACGCTTGAGCACGCGCAACGCCTCCCGAAGTGCGGTCGGCTTGTCGAGCACCCAGTGAAACACGCTGTTCGAGTAGGCGAGATCGAAACTCTCGTCCTTGAACTTCGAAAGGTCCTCCGCCCGGCCCACACTCGCGCTGAACCGAGGATTTTTGCGCCCGGCGATGTCGATCCGCAACGGCAGCGGATCGACGCCGATCACCTCGCCACTCGGAGCGACGAGGTTCGCGACGTATTCGCCGAGCCGCCCCGTACCGCAACCGATATCGAGCGCGCGCTCTCCCGGCTTCGGCGCGAGCGCTGCGATCAGCACTTTGCCGTGATCGAACTGGCGCGTGCTCGTTACATCGTATGTCGTCGCGAGCTCGGGAGAATCCAGCTCGAGGCTGACGTTGCGGGCGTGAGATTCAGTTGCGGAAAGTTGCGTCATGTATATTCTCGTTCGGCTGTTTCGGATTGTGAGTTTAGAGAGCTAGACGAGGGCGGCGCTCGCTTCGGCGCGGCGCTGCTGAACTGCGGGCTTTGGAGTTGCACTACGCGTCTTGCTGCGCTTGCCGTCGACGCTCACCGGGGCGACGCCATCGACCGTCACGCGTCGCACCAGACGATGCTGATCGCCGTAATCGTTGATCGCATAATGCTGCGTCGCGCGGTTGTCCCAAACCGCGACGTCACCGGCCGCCCAACGCCAGCGCACTGTGTTTTCCAGACGCGTCACGTGGTCCTGCAACACCTGGAACAAGTGCGCGGAGTCGCGACTCGGCACGCCGAGAATGTTTTTCACGAAGTGACCGAGGATCAAGCTTCGCTCGCCCGTCTCAGGGTGCACGTGCACGACCGGGTGCTCGGTCTCGTATACGGTCGACGTGAACACTTCCTGGTAGCGCCGCAAGTCGTCTTCCGAGACGTTCTGCTTGTTCGACAAGTAGTCGTACTCGTTGGTGTGCAGCGCCCAAAGCTTGTCCGCGAGCGCGCGCAGATCGGGCGACAAGTCATCATACGCCGTCGCAGTGTTCGCCCACGTCGTATCGCCACCGTGCGGAGGAACGACGAGCGCCCGCAAGATCGATGCGCGCGGATACGCATCGACGAACGTCACGTCCGTATGCCACGAGTTCGCGCGGCCGCCGTGTCGCGAATCGAGCTCGTGTACGAACGACGTTCCGTTCAACACCGGCACGGTCGGATGCGAGATCGGCCCGGCGCCGAAGATCGGCGTCAGCGCCTCTTGGCTGCGATCATCGAGGTGCGATTGACCTCGGAAGAACACGACCTTGTGCCGCAGCCATGCGCTGCGAATCGCCTGAACAGTCTCGGCGTCGAGGTCGCCCGACAAACGAACGCCACGAATCTCTGCGCCGATCCGGCCGGCGACTGGAACTACTTCGATTTTAGCTGTGCCCATGCTCGTTCTCCTTCACTCGAACAGTAATCAATAATAGATGCTGCCGCGGCTTCCGCCGCCGACGGCAATCGCGTCGCCGTTGATCGCAACACTGCGCGGCGACGCGAGAAACGCGACGACCCAAGCGACTTCGGACGAGTCCACGATTCGCCCGATGCTCGAGTGCACCGCCAGATCGCGCTCGTTGTTCGGATCGGTGCGCTCGGTCCGCGTCGCACCCGGATGCACCGCGACGACGTTCACGCCTTTCGGCCCGAGCTCGTCCGCGAGGTTCTTCGTGATCGCGGCCACGCCGACGTTTCGCAACGTCGCGACCGGCCGGCCGGTGCGATGAATCGCGAGCCCACCGATGTTGATGATGCGTCCCCACCCCTTCGCAACCAGATGCGGCGCGACTGCGCGCGCGGTTCGCAGATAGCCGACGACCTTGATGTCGAGATCGTCGAGCACCTCCTGATCGATGATCTCCTCGAGCTTGGTCGCGGCAGAGATCCCGCCCGGAACCGCAGCGTTGTTGACGAGGATGTCGATCCCGCCGAGCTCCGCCACCGTCGCTGCAACTAGCGCGTCGACCGCTTGTTTATTGCCCGTGTCGGCGACGACAGGAATGATCCGGCGACCCGTCTCGGCCGAGAGCTCGGCTGCGGTCGCGACGAGCCGTTCCTTATTCCGCGCCGAGATCACGACATCGACGCCCTCTTGCGCGAGTTGGCGCGCGATCACTTTGCCGATGCCGCGGCTACCGCCGGTCACGATCGCCCGCTTGCCCTTCAACAGCAGATCCATGCAGTCACCTGTGATGTGTGACGGAGCGGCCCTTCGCCGACCGTGGCCGCACGCTACGAATCCGCTGTCTTTAATTCAAGACGAACCGGCAAAGTACGCGCGGGTCGCAGATCGGCCGCACAAAACTCTTGCCTCGGCCAGTGAAATCTGTTCTTTTAAAACAGACAGGGCTCGTAACCTAGCGAACTGCCCGGGTGAGACCCGCGCGCGGCGCGGCCTAATCGAGCTCGCAACCCCGGTTCCCCAACTCCGAAGAGAGGCGCGGACATGACTCAGAACCTGCACTCCATCAATACCTCCCCGTCAGCCGCGCTCAAGGCCCGGCTCGACTATCCGGTGATCGACACCGACCTTCACACGATCGAGTTCGCACCCGAGCTCGAGGACTACATCGCGAAACACGGTGGCGGTACGGCGGTCGATCAGTTCCGCGCGGCGATCAACCGCGGCTTCGGTTACTTGAACAACGAGTGGTACGAGCTCTCGCCCGAGCAGCGCGCAGCGACGCGTTCGGTGCGGCCGCCCTGGTGGGCCATCCCGACGAAGAACACACACGACTTGGCAACCGTCTCGCTCCCGCGCCTTCTCCACGAGCGTTTGCACGAGTCGGGCACTGACTACGCGATCCTGTTTCCGAACGTGTCGACTTTCGCGACGCACGTCGGCAGCCAAGAGCTGCGCCGGGCGTTGATTCGCGCCGTCAACGAGTACCACCGCGACGTCTTCAAGCCATACGCCGATCGGCTGACACCGGTCGCTGCGATCCCGCTCCACACCCCGCAGGAAGGCATCGAAGAGCTCGAATACGCGGTAAACACGCTCGGCCTCAAGGTCGCGTTGATCCCCGGCAATCTGCGCCGGCCGATCCGCGCAGTCGCTGAGAAGTACCCGTCGAAGCACCATCCCGACGTCGCGCGTCACGCGAACTGGTTGGACACTTTCGGTGTCGACAGCGAATACGACTACGACCCGTTCTGGGCGAAAGCGGTCGAGCTGAAGACCGTACTCACGACGCACTCCGCCGGCATGGGTTGGACGAGCCGCAGCTCCTACTCGAGCTACATGTACAACCACATCGGCCACTTCGCGTCGGCGTCCGAAGCGCTCGCGAAATCGCTGTTTTTCAGCGGTGTCACGCGCCGCTTCCCGGATCTGCGCGTCGGCTTCCTCGAAGGTGGCGCCGCTTGGGGCGCGACGCTCTACTCGGACCTCGTCGGTCACTGGGAAAAGCGCAATCGCGAAGCCGTCCAGAACTACAACCCGGATCACATCGACGCGGAGCTCTTGCATCGCTTGTACCGAGAGTACGGCAGTGATGTCGTGCGCACGCGACTCGGCGACGTGAAGACGGTGCTCGGCGGCGCGCTCGGCGTCTCGAACAACTCGCGCCGGCAGCCGCAGGATCCGCGTTCGCTCGACGACTTCGCGCTCGCTGGTATCGAGCGGATCGAAGACATCCGCGATCGCTACGTGCCGAACTTCTTCTTCGGCTCGGAAGCCGATGATCCGACGGTTGCGTACGCGTTCAACACGCGCGTCAATCCACTCGGCGCTCAGTTGAACGCGTTTTGGGCGTCGGACAGCGGTCACTGGGACGTGCCGGATCTCACGAAGGTCCTCGCCGAGACTTACTCGCTCGTCGAAAAGGGCGCGCTCACGGAACAGAACTTCCGCGACCTCGTCTTCACACATCCGTACAACTTCTTCGCGGGCAAGAACCCCGAGTTCTTCAAGGGAACTCAGGTCGAAGCGAAACTAGCGAAGTCCAAAGCGGCGTGAGAACGAAGCAGATGGTCAGTTGGTTGCGTGGATTCCACGGGAGTACCCGTGGGCACTGTACTCAGTCCCACGAGTCTTTACTCCCAACCCCGCGCGCATCTGGGATGCGTCATGAGTCCGCTTCTCATGTCCAAGTTTGTTCTACTCGTAATACTCATTTTCATTCCTTCTTTGGTCCTTGCTCAGGCAACACCTCCGCAGCCGTCCGCTTCAGACGCTACGGAGCTCGCTCAAGCAGCTCAACCTGGTGCGGAACCGCCGATCGGTCCGATCGATCGGCCGGATAACCAGCCCGGCGTGCCTCCGCCCGCCGGCACAGCGCCTGCTCCTCCTGCCGAAAGTGCGCCAGCCGCACCGCCCGCAGAAGGAGCGGCCGGTGCGGAAGTACCGCCGGAAGAGCCTCTCGACGTGAAGTTCGAGCTGCAAAGCATTCGTGACGATCAGCAAGGCCTGCAGACCGATCTCGAGAACTTCAAGTTTCAGTGGCAGCGCGAGCGCGACTTGCACACCGCGATCACGACCCGCGGTTTGCTGATCACGGGTGTCATTCAAACGCGCTTCGCCTGGCAGGACCAGGACACGACCAACGCGAGCACGTACGCGCGGCGCTCGAACTTCGACATTGGGTCTGCGATCATCGGCTTCAGCGGCACCCTGTACAAAGACTACGAGGAAGGCCGGAACCTGACCTATTCGCTTCGGTACGGCGCATCGCCGCAAACCGCGACGAACAACAGCTTCCTGAACCTGCTCGACGCGAACATCACGTACTCGGTCCTGCCGACGGTCGACCGCGAGACTCCCGCACTCACCGTGACCTTCGGCCAGCAGCTCTTGCCGTTCGGTCTCGAAGTTCCGGCGACTGAAGAGTTGAAGCCGGTCATCCGCAACGCCGAGTTCACGACCGCGTTGCAACTCGCGCGCCGCGACATCGGCGTCATCGTGAAGGGCGATCTCTTCGCCCAGATGGACTACGGTTATTCGTATCGCCAAGCGCTCCTCTCTTACGCGTTCGGTCTGATCAACGGCACGGGTCCGAACACCGGCGACGACAACGACTGGAAAGACTTCATCGGTCGCCTCGCGTTCACCGTCCCGAGTGAATACAACTCGTGGCTGCGCCAGATCACGATCGGCGGCACGGCGTACTACGGCAAGAAGAACACGGTTCTCGCCGATCAAAAGACGATCTCCGGCAAAGGCGACCGCCAGCGCTACGGCGTCGACGTCTACTACAACCACTGGCCGTTCGGCCTCACCTACGAGTTCATCGTCGGTAAAGACACGCAGACGACGGGTACGACACTCGTGGAGCCGCTGCGCGCGGACGTCACGAGCCGTTCACACGTCGCCACGTTTTTCCTCAGCTTTGGTGAACAGTTCGTCGCGGGCTTCCGCAACCAAGGTCGTTACGACGACTGGTGGCCGAAGACGTGGCAACCGTTCGTTCGCTTCGACAGCTTCACACGCAACACGAAAGTCGTCGGCACGAAGGTCGACACGCTCACCTTGGGTTTGAACGTCTTCTTCGCGGAAACGACGAAGCTACAGATCAACTACAACCATCGCGACGACGAGCTCAACAAGCAGGGCCCCTCGAACGAAGTTGCCGCGCAGCTGCAGTTCGGCTTCTGACCGGGCGCATTGGCAAGGAACCAACCCATGTTGCAAGCAAACACGGAACTCGAAATGGGAACGTTAGGCAGTTCAAGGCGTTCTCGAGAGCCCGAACGAAGACCGTTCGCGCGTGCGGGGGCGTCGCTCGGCGCTGGGTTGGGGTTGATCCTACCCGCGTTGTTGTTCATCGTGTGGACGGTGGCGACCGCGCGGCAGTGGGTCGCACCGCAGATCTTGCCTGCGCCTGGGACCGTCGGCGAAACGCTCGTCGAACAACTGAAGTCGGGCGATCTGCTCACGAACATCGGCATCAGCCTCGCGCGGGTGACCGGTGGCTTCCTCGTGGGCGGAGCGCTCGGTTTACTGCTCGGTGTGGCGATGGGGCTGTCGCGCACGGTCGAGGACTACCTGCACCCGACGTTCAAAGCGATCAGTCAGGTGCCGGTCCTCGGCTGGCTTCCGCTCGCGATGATGTTTCTCGGCATCGGCGAGTCGCTGAAAGTAGCGATCATCGCACACGCGAGCCTCGTCCCGGTTGCGCTGAACACGCTCAAGGGCATCCGCGGCGTGTCGCGCAACTACGTCGACGTCGCACGCGTGTTCAGCTTCAGCCGCTGGCAGCTGCTGCGTAAAGTCGTCTTGCCCGGCGCGGTGCCCGGAATGTTCGTCGGCATTCGCTACGGGATCACACAAGCGTGGCTGTCGCTCGTGACCGTGGAGCTGCTCGCATCTTCGGAAGGTGTCGGCTTCATGATCGTGTGGGGCCGCCAGCTGTTCCAGCTCGACCTCGTGCTCACGGCAATTCTCGTCGTAGGCTTGGTCGGCCTCGCCATCGACAAGGGCCTCGCGTTGCTGGAAGCGCGGCTCTTGCGTTGGCGCCCGGAGGCCAACCTCGACGGCCCCGCGCAGCCAGGAGCGGCAGGAGGTGCGTCATGACGACTTCGGCTCTTCCCGCTCCCGCTGCCGAGTCGACGCAGTCCACTCCGGCCACCCGCAAGCTCGATCGCAGCTTCTTCCGCGGCTTCGCGGTTCCGCTAGTCTTCCTCGCAGTCTGGTACATCGCGACTCAGTACAAGCTCGTAAATACGTTCTTGGTCGCGCGCCCGGACAAGGTCGTCACCAGCGCGATCCAACAGTATCGCGACGGCGCGATCGTCGCGCCGCTCATCGCGAGCCTCACCCGCGATCTCCTCGGCTTTTCGCTCGGCACGTCCATCGGCCTCCTCGTTGGGGGCCTGATGGGCATGTCGCGCATCGCCGATCGCTTGCTCGGCCCGAGCTTTCACGCGGCCAAGCAAGTCGCGGTGTTCGCCTGGATTCCGCTGCTCTCGGTCTGGTGCGGCAGCGGCGAGTTCGCCAAGGTCGTCTTCATCTCGCTCGCGGCGTTCTATCCCGTAGTGCTGAACACGCATGAAGGCGTGCGCAGCGTCGCGCGAGAGTATCTCGAAGTCGCACAGGTGTTTCGCTTCACGCGCTGGCAGGTCATCCGCAAGGTGATCGTGCCGGCCGCGCTCCCTTCCGTGTTCTCCGGCGTGCAGCTCGCGTTGATTTACGCGTGGCTCGGCACGCTCGGCGCGGAGTATCTCCTCGCCCCCGGCCTCGGCATCGGCAACTTGATGATCGAGGGTCGCGAGTCGCTCGCGATGGACAAGGTTCTCGTCGGCGTAATCATCGCGGGCGCAGTCGGCGCAACGCTGAACGCGATCGCAGGCAAGCTGGAACAGCGCGCACTTCAGTGGCGCGTACGTGGCATTTGATTCGAGGGTACGACCATGGAACGAGCAGACATCATTGAGATTCGCGGCGTGAGCAAGCAGTACAGCGTGAAGAACGAAGTGCTGCCGGTGCTCAGCAACCTGACGCTTTCGATTCAATCGGGCGAGTTCGTGAGCATCGTTGGCGCGAGTGGTTGCGGCAAATCCACCTTGCTGCGGCTCTTGATCGGCCTCGACGGCGAGTACACCGGCGAGATTCGCGTCGAGGGGAAGCGCGTCACCGGCACCAGCCTCGATCGCGGGATCGTCTTCCAGGATCACAGACTATTTCCGTGGCTCACGGTCGAGCAGAACGTCGGGGTCGGCCTCGAGAACTCACCGCTGACGCCTGAAGCGAAGCGCCGCGAGATCAAGGAGCACATCGAGCTCGTCGGCCTGACCGGGTTCGAGACCGTCTACCCGCATCAGCTCTCGGGCGGGATGGCGCAACGCGCTGCGATCGCCCGCGGGTTGATCAACCAGCCGAAGATTCTCCTGCTCGATGAGCCGTTCGGCGCGCTCGATGCGCTCACCCGCAGCACTTTGCAGGCAGAATTGCAGCGGATCTGGCAGACCGCCGGCATCACGATGATTCTGGTGACGCACGACGTCGAAGAAGCCGTGTATTTGGGCGACCGCGTCGTCGTGATGCAGCCGCGCCCGGGCCGCATCCGAAAAGTCTTGAACGTCGATGTCCCGCATCCCCGGCACCGCGACGATCGACAGCTGAAGGAGCTGACGGACGAAGTTCGCCGAGAACTGCTCGAACGCCCAGCTGAGGCTGAAGCTACGTCTTGAATTTCAGACAGGGCGATCATAGTGTGGCGCCTGACATGGGCGAGCCGTAGTTCGGCTGGCCATGAAAGGAACCCATGAAGATCGTCAGTTTTTGGTCCTACGTCGCCGCCGCTCTGGCGGCGTTTTCACTTGCATCAGTCACGCGCGCCGAAGACAAGCCGAGCGAGATCCGCATCGCGGTCCCGCAGGTTGGTAGCGGCAACCGCCCGTTCGTCGGCGGGCACAGCTTGGCCACGATGCATCTCAAAGGCTTGGTCGAAGCAGAGTTCGCCAAGGACGGGATCAAAGTCTCGTGGACCTTCCTGCGTGGTGCAGGCCCAGCTGTAAACGAGCTGTATGCGAACGGGCTCGTCGATTTCTCTTCGCTCGGTGATCTACCTTCGATCGTCGGTCGCGCGAGCGGCTTGAAGACGAAGATCCTCGCCGCGACTGGCATCCGCCAGAACACGTACCTGGTCGTGCCTTCAGACTCATCGATCCAGTCGGTGAAAGACCTTCGCGGCAAACGCGTCGCGATCTTCAAGGGCACGAACACTCAGCTCGCGGTCGCGAAGATCCTCGAGGCGAACGGCCTTCAGGAGAAGGACATCCGCGCGATCAACATGGACACGGCGACTGCACGAGCTGCAATCGTGACGAAAGATGTCGACGCTGCGTTCGGCGACTACTCGTACATCGCGCTGCGCGATCAGGGCGCGGCGAAGATCGTGTATACGACACAGGGCGACCCGCGCTACTTGCGTCACGGCTCGTTTCTCGCAACCGAGTCGTTCATCGGCAAGTACCCGTCGACCGTCGTGCGCGTGCTGAAGCAGCTGATCACCGCGGCGAAGTGGAACTCGGACCAAGAGAAGGCGCCGACTCCGGTCTATCAGCTGTGGGCAAAGTCGGGCTATCCGTACTCGAACTTCAAGGAAGACTTGAAGGGTCAGGGCTTGAAGTTGCTCTCGAGCCCGCTGCTCGACGGCTACTTCGGAGCGCAGTTCAAGCAGCAGATCAACGAGGCAAAGCGCTTCGGGTTGATCAAGAACTCGTTCGACTACGCGAGTTGGGCAGAGCCGCGGTTCTTGACCCAAGCGTTGAAGGAGCTCGGGCTCGAGAACTACTGGGAGCAGATCGGTCCGACCGGCGCATCGACTCGCTCCACTGCGGCCGCGCCCGCGCCTGCGACGGGTACGACGACTGCTTCGATCGCGCAGTAAGCGCGAGCGGTCTCTCTACGAAAAAGCCGGGGCGATCGATAATCGCGCCCCGGCTTTCTTTGCCTGTATTACGCGCCGCGAATCACGGCGCTTCCGCGTCAGTAGCAGCGTCGGCGGAATCCACGCCTGCATCGGACTCCTCGTCGCCCGAACCACCTTTACCAGCTGCGGCCGCGCCGCCTTTGCCAGCTGCAGCAGCACCGCCTTTGCCGGCTGCGGCCGCGCCACCTTTACCCGCTGCAGCTGCGCCGCCCTTCCCCGCTGCCGCTCCCGAGCCAGCAGGAATCGGTTGTATGACGTCGGGTGCGTCCGAGCAGGCGAACCCGAACAAGCTGGAGCCCAAGACGAGAGCAAGTGCAAACCTACGAAGCATGACGTTCTGTTCCTTTGCCACTTTCAAAAAGCCGGCTCTTCGTCTGCATTCACAGACTTCGAGCCGAGCATCGACAGTGGTCGGTCACGTCCGCGTCGCTCACTTGCCGAGTTGAACGCTGAGGCGCAGCTGGTCGGTCACGCCCTTGGCCGGGAACTTCAACGTGTCGAGACCGAGCCGCATGCACTCGATGAGCGGCGGCACGTATTCGCCACTCACCGGATCGCTTGTCACGGCGCCCTGCTTGTCGATGTACAGCACGTACTCGAGGTGCACCTTCTGCTTGTTTCGCTGGCTTTCCGAGCCCTCGTAGCAGCGTTGCTCGAGCACCTTTACGGGCTTGAGCGCGTTGTTCGTCTCCGCAGCCGTGAACGGCGGAGGGCCGCTCTCGTTCCAGGCCGAAGTGCACGCAACAAACCCGCACGCGAGACTCGCGGCCGACAACGCTCTTAGCCCGGTGCTTCTCTGCCAACGGCTCACTCCGTGCCTACCGGCGCTTTCCACGACGTGAAGCGACGTTCGACCCACATCAACAGCTGGGTGAAGGTCAAACCGATGACGGTGGTGGTCAGAATGCCAACGTACATGTGCGGGATCTGAAAGTTGTACTGCGAGTAGATGATTAGATAGCCGAGTCCGGCCTTCGCGCCAACCATCTCCGCTGCGACCAACACGAGCAGCGAGTAGGCCCCGGCGAGGCGGATGCCCACGAAGATCGTGGGCACGGACGCGGGCAACACGACTTTGCGCAAGAGCTCGTACGACGACAAGCCCATGGTCTTCGCGGACTTGATCAACAGCGGGTCGACGTTGCGCACACCGCTGATCGTGTTCAACAGAATCGGCCAAGAGCACGAGTAGATCACGAGCGCAATCTTCGAGGACTCTCCGATACCGAGCAGGAGCAAGAACACCGGCAAGAGGGCGAGCGGCGCCGTGTTGCGAAACGTTTCGAGCAGTGGGTTGAGCACATCGGCAAAGCGCTTGAACCAACCGATCGCCAGGCCGAGTGGCACCGCGTACAAGATTGCAACGCTGAAGCCGGTGAGCGAACGCGTCAAGCTCGCGAGGATGTGCGACTCGAGCTGTCCGTTCTTCAAGAGCAACCACGCCGTGCGCAGCACTTCGGTGAACGGCGGCAAGAACGCGCGCTCGACCAAACCCAAACGCGGCGCCGTCTCCCAGAGCGCGATGAACGCGAGGATCGCGCCAGTTCGGCTGAAGAAGCGACCAACGGTCGACAGAAACGCACTGGGCAGCTTCGGCCGCTGCACCGGCAAATCGATGGACTGTTCGAAACTAGCCATGAAGCACGACCTCTCCTGCTGCAGCCCGCTCGTTCGAACGGCGGCGTTTTTCTTGGTCCTGCGCCTTCAGCACTTCCTCGCGCAGGAGGCTCCAAATCTCATGCCGAATCCGTCCGAACTCCGGCAATGACCGCACGTCTTTGTCGGCTTGCTTGAGCTCGGCCGGAATATCGATCACGTGTTTGATGCGACCCGGACGCGACGTCATGATCGCGACGCGTTGCCCGAGCACGACCGCTTCATCGATGCCGTGTGTGATGAAGACGATCGTCTTGCGAGACTTCTCCCAGATGCCGAGCAACTCGGTCTGCAACGTCTCGCGCGTTTGCGCATCGAGCGCAGCGAACGGCTCGTCCATCATCAACACGTCGGGGTCGTAAGCGAGGCTGCGCGCGATCGCGACGCGCTGCTTCATGCCACCCGAAAGCTCGTGCGGGTGCCGGTGCTCGAAGCCGGAGAGCCCGACGAGCTCCAAGTGATCGAGCGCGATCTGGCGGCGTTGCTCCGCGGGAATACCCTTCGCCTCGAGGCCGAACTCGACGTTGCCGAGCGCCGTCCGCCAAGGAAACAGCGCGTACTGTTGAAAGACGATGCCGCGATCGAGCGCCGGGCCGACAATCGGCGCGCCGTCGAGCGTGATCGTCCCGCGCGACGGTTTCGTCAAACCACCGAGCAAGTCGAGCAGCGTGGATTTCCCGCAACCGCTCGGCCCGACGATCACCATGAACTCGCCTTCGCGCACGTCCAAGGTGATGTCTTCGATCGCGGTGAAGGACTGGCCTTGGCCGTGCGAGTCTTTCACCGTGAACGTCTTCGAGACTTTATTGAACTGAATCTTCGTCGTCACGGCTCGACCCTCCGCCCGGCTTGCCGCTCTCAGCGGCGAATCACTGCGCTCGTTCAACTCGACTCGGGCGCGAAAAACTGCGTCGTATACAGGTCTTTGGCTTTGATCTTGCCCGACTCGAGCTGCCCGTCTTTGACCAGCCAATCGATCCAGACCTGAAAGTCTTTGTCGGAGAGCTTGCCGCCCGTGCTGGCAACCCCGGTGCTGCGCCAGTACTGAATCGGCGTCGGGTCTTCGTTGCGGCCGCGCTGCTTCACGATCTTTTCCATGCGAGCGACGACCTCTTCACGAGGCGAGTTGCGCGCCCACTCGATCGCCTTTGCAGTCGCCTGCACGAACTTACGCGCAGTATTCGGGTTCTTGCGAATGAAGTCGTCGCGCATCACATAACTGCCAGCCGTGAACTTGCCGAACATGCCGTAGTCCGTGAACAACGGGTGCACGCCGCCACGTTCCACCGCTTTTTCACGCAAGATGCTGCCGAGCACGGAGACCTCGACTTGGCCTTGTCGCAGCGCCTGCTCCGAGTTCGTCGGTGGAACCACGACCATCGTCACTTGGTTCACTTGCTCTGCATTGTAGCCGGCGCGGAACAAGTACTCCTTCAGCATGAACTCGCTGTGTGCGCCGAGCGTGTTCATCGCGATCTTCTTGCCGAGGAGATCTTTCGGCCCTTGAAGCGGGCTGCCGTCGAGCACGTAAAAGCCGCTGAACGTCTTTTCGTCCGCGCCGTAGTACCCGATCACGCTCCGAATCGGCGCGCCGGCGGCGATCAGCTTGATCACCGCGCCGTTGAACGCGCCTCCGAAGTCGGTGTCTCCCGTGACGACGTTTTGGATCATCGCGGGCCCACTGATCGTGTTGCCCACGTACTTCAGCTTGATCGGTGCGAGGTAGCCGAGGTCTTCGGCGAGCTCTGGAAACGCTACGGTTCCCGAGTAACCTTCAGCGCGTAGCTCGAGGAGCTCGAGGCCTTCCGCATTTTTCGGCGCGCTGCCTTGAGCACCGCTGCACGCAGTGACCACCGCCGCCAAAGCGAACAGCCGGCATCGGCCGCTGATCGCACGCACTCGCACGCTCGAGCCCTTCATCGAGTTCAATCTACGCGCGTGTTTCCGGACTGTCTACTAAAAGAGACGAACGTTTTACGCCTGGATGCAGGCACTTCACGCGCTCTCGCGGCCGCGCTCCATCACGGTTTGTCCATCACGCGCATGCGGCGGATCGAGCACGATTTCCTGCACCGGCTGCGCGAGTTGCCAGCCGAGCAATCCGACGACCGGCACGAACAATAGAAAGACCGTCTGTAGACCTAGGCTGCGACCGAGCGCACCCCCGACGAGGCTGCCCACGAATGCGCCCGAGGGTCCGACCAACGCGTTGATGCCCGCGGTTTGACCACGACCGATGCGAGCACCGATGTGCGCAAACCGGGTCAGGTTCACGATCTGTAAAAGGCCGAGGCTCACGCCGAGCAGCATTCCACCCGCCCACAGGACGGGCAAACGCACGCCGAGGCCGAGCGTGAGCAGCGCGATCACGAGCCCAGTGCAGCTGGTGAGGTGCACGCGCCCCGTGCCTGCACGCGCCGCAAAACCGCCGAGCGCGATCAACGCGAACACATAGGTACAGCCTTGAGCGGAGACGAGGCTCGCTGCATCGGCGCGGCTGAAGCCGAGCGTGGTCACGCCGACTACGACGATGAAAAACGAGTAGAAGCCGTGAATCCCCTGGGCCGTAAACTCGACGATACTCACGCGGCGCAACTCGGGGTCGCGCGCGAGGAGCATCACGCGGCGCTGCAGATCCCGCAGTTTCATCGGCCCTTGGAACGTTCGCTCGTGCTCGAGGTTCTGGCGAAACACGATCGGCGACATCGCGATCGTGACCGCAAACGCGAGCCCGACGAGCCAAAACGTGCCCGCGAAACCGAAGTGGGCGATCACCCACGCCGAGAGCAACGGGCCGACCAAAAACATGCCGGCCATGTGCGTGCCGCGGTACCAGCCGGCTTTTGCTTCGCCGAGCGTGAGCAGCTGCGTGAGAAAGATCGTGTTGAGTGCGACGAAGCGAAACGGCATGAAGAAGCCGATCGCGGTCGTACAGACCAACAGGAAGTGAGGGTCCGGCACGAGCGGCACGAGCATGTACAAGAGGCCGGCGATCAACGTGCCGCTGACGAACAGCCGCGCGGGCCCGTAGCGCTCGACCAAGAAGCCGAGCGGCAGGCTCATGATCAATACGCCGAGGCTTTGCGAGCTCGCGATCAGCCCGAGCAGCGTCTCATGCGTGCCGAGTTGCACGGCGTAGAGCGAAGTCGTGACCTTCGCGAGGCCGACGCTCGACCCCGTGATCGCAGACAAAATCACGAAGGCGGTGATGAAGCGATGGCGCTCGAAGAACTCTCGCACACGCGCTGGTAGCGCAGGCATGATTGTCTTGTAAACATCCTTATCGTCTCGTATCGTGAACAGGTAGGACGACACCAGCGAGCACCCACGCGCGCACAGGAGGAACCTTCATGAGCTCTCACATCGAATCGGATATCGAATCCAGCGCGAGCGCAGGGAATAGCCCACGCGTCAGTGACAACTTGCTGTCGCTCGAAGCCGATGTGCTCGTGATCGGCGGTGGACCCGCCGGCACGTGGTCAGCCTGGAGCGCAGCTTCGCAAGGCGCGCGCGTCGTGCTCGCAGACAAAGGGTACTGCGGCACCAGTGGTGCGACTGCGCCGTCGGGCGTCGGCGTCTGGTACGTGCCGCCCGATGAACAGCTTCGCGAAGAGGCGCGCGCGAGTCGCGAGGCGATGGGCGGGCATCTGTCCGATCGCCGCTGGATGGATCGCGTGCTCGACAAGACGTACGAGATGGTCGGCGAGCTCGCGAACTGGGGCTATCCGTTCCCGGTGGACGACGACGGTAACCAAGCGCGTCGCAGCTTGCAGGGCCCGGAGTACATGCGCTTGATGCGCAAGCGCGTGAAAGCTGCCGGCGTGAAGATTCTCGATCACAGCCCCGCGCTCGAGTTGCTCGCCGATTCGCATGGCGTCGCTGGCGCAGCTGGAATTCAGCGGCAAACCGGCGAGCGCTGGCAGGTCAAAGCGAATGCGGTGATCATCGCGACCGGTGGTTGCGCCTTCTTGAGCAAAGCGCTCGGTTGCAACGTGCTCACCGGTGATGGTGGCTTGTTCGCGGCGGAAGCGGGCGCCGAGCTGTCCGGCATGGAGTTCTCGAACGCGTATGGCCTCGCGCCCGCCTTCGCGTCCGTGACGAAGAGCGCATTCTATCGCTGGGCCACGTTTTACTACGAAGATGGCCGCGAGATCGAAGGTGCAGGCTCGGCGCGCGGCCGCTCGGTGATCGCGCGCACGCTGCTCACGCAACCCGTGTACTGCCAGCTCGATCGCGCGCCCGAGTCGATCCGCGCGCAGCTGAGGGCGTCACAGCCGAACTTCTTCTTGCCGTTCGACCGAACCGGCATCGATCCGCTGACGCAACGCTTTCCGGTGACGCTTCGGCTCGAAGGTACCGTGCGTGGCACCGGTGGCATCCGCGTCGTGAACGAAGAGTGTGGAACGTCCGTGCCAGGCCTGTATGCGGCGGGCGATGCGTCGACACGTGAGCTGATTTGCGGTGGTTTCACCGGCGGTGGCAGTCACAACGCGGCCTGGGCGATCTCGACCGGCAACTGGGCTGGAGCGGGCGCTGCGCGCTATGCGAAGGGGCAAGCAGGCGCCTCGACGCGCGATGTAAAGCCACTCGGAAGCGCGGCCCTGCGCGGTTCGAGCGCGGAGTCCTTCGATGCCGAAGGTCTCGTGCGCGCGGTTCAGGCCGAGGTCTTTCCGTACGATCGGAACCTGTTTCGCACCGAGCGTGGCTTGTCCGAGTCGCTCTCGCGGCTCGACGGGTACTGGAAAGACGTGCACGTGGCGCCGGATCAAAACGCGCGCACGGTGTTACGCGCGCGCGAAGCCGCAGCGATGCTCGCGACCGCGCGTTTCATGTATGCGACGGCACGTCATCGGACTGAGACGCGCGGGATGCACAAGCGCGCAGACTTCCCGGGGCTCGACCCGCAGCAGCAGCGCCGGTTGATCACTTCGGGCCTCGAGCAAATCTGGGTGCGCCCCGAAAACTCGTCGCACGCCGTCCTCGGGACTGGCCCTGTCAGCAGCCCCCGTACCTCGAGTGCTGCGGCGCAGCCAGGAGCGGCGCCATGATCGAGCTCGTGAGTGATACGCGCTGCATTCGCTGCGATATTTGCGTCAAAGCCTGCCCGACTAACGTGTTCGATGCAGTCCCGGATGCGGCGCCGGTGATCGCGCGTCAGGAGGACTGCCAGACCTGCTTCATGTGCGAGCTGTATTGCCCAGTCGATGCGTTGTTCGTCGCACCGGAAGCAGACCAGAATCGGACAGTGGACGAAGACCACCTGGCCGCGCACAGTGTACTCGGCAGCTACCGTGCTGCGGTAGGCTGGGGTCCGGGTCGCGTCGCTGGAGCGAGCCGAGATCAATCGTTTCGGCTCTTGCCGCTCGCGGCCGCGAAGGCTCACCCCGCATCCCCCGGAAAGGCGTCTACATGAGCACGACGTTAATCATCAGTGGCAGTCCTTCGAGCTCATCGCGTTCGCGCCGGTTCGCAGCTGTCCTCGCGGAGCGGCTCGGCCAACGCGGCATCGATAGCTCGCTCCTCGATCTGAAGAGCTTGCCGGCGGAGCCGCTGTTGCACGCGCAGGTCGACCATCCGGAGATCGTCGAAGCGGTGCAGCGGTTGGCGGCGGCGACCGGGGTGATCGTCGTGACGCCGGTGTACAAGGCCGCATATTCGGGGCTGCTGAAGACGTTCCTCGATCTGCTGCCGCAGTTCGCGCTGCGCAACAAAGTCGTGTTGCCGTTTGCGCTCGGTGGAACGGTCGCGCACGTGTTGTCGATCGACTACGCGCTGCGCCCGGTGTTGAGCTCGCTCGACCCCCACCACATCGTCCAGGGGTTGTTCGTGCTCGACAAACACGTCGTCGTGTCGGAGCAGGATGGACGAGTCGAGCTCGAGCCCGACCTATCGCCGAAGATCGACGCTTCGATCGAGTCGTTTTCGAACTGCTTGCGGCGCGCGCAGCACCAGTTCGACTGATCAGACGCTCTGGCCGAAGCGCCAGGTCAACCACTTGAGCCCGCCGCGCGGAAGATCCGTCCGCGCGAACGGGCCTTCGTTGAACGCACCGATCAGCGCACGCCGGCGCTGCGGAAAGTCCCAAATCCGCGTGCCTTCGCTGCCGCGCACGGGTGGGCCGAGTGTGGACTCGAGCGAGGTAGCGTCGTCGTTCGTGCGGATGCCGAGTGGGAGCTTGCCTGCGAACGGTTGGAACTGAAGCTGCCCGCGGTTGCGCGGCGCCGCGCGAAGCTCGGGCACGACGAACAGCGTGACCGACCAGAACATGCGCGCGCGCCGGAGCTCGAGTGCGCTGCGTTGCGACTTCGGGTATTCGGCTTCGAGCCATTCGCTGCCGCGGTCCCAGGGCCAGGCGATTTCGAGCTCGAGGCCGTCGCGCGGGCGGGAGATGGCGCGAAGCTCGTCGGGGTCGCGGAGAGCGTCGAGATGAATGCCGATGCTCTCGAAGAACACTTGCACGCGTGAGTCGTCGATCAGAAGGCCCAGGAGCGGGTCGACCCGTTCGAAGAGATCGGGCGACACGCTTGCTGCTGTCAGCTGCGGCCGACTCACGCTCGTCGCGGCGTGGGCTGTTCGTGCAGCTTCACGTGTAGCCTCGAACCAGCGTTGAAATGCGCCGGGGTCGAGATGCGCAGCCGGGCTGGGGGCAATGCCGCCGGGAGTCGCGCTGCGACCCACGTGAGCAATGCCGCGAGATGCCAGCCACGTCGCTAGCTCTGCGCGCACGGCGGGTGTCTCGCGCTGCGTACGTTCGAGCGCGGGTATTCCGGTCGAGCCTTCGGCGAGTGCGACTAAAAACGTTTCCAGATCCGGCGAGACATCGCTGAGCACGCCGTTCGGTCCGAGGCGTACGACGGCGGGTGGCCCGTCGTCCGGTTGCCAGAGTGCGAGTCGCGAGCCGTCGGGCGAGACCATGAAGATGCCGAGGCGAGTGCGGAGGGTGAGTGTGGCGTCGTCGTGCCCCACGTACTTGGCGTCGAGTGGTGCGCTTTCGAGGTGGAACCAGCCGAGGCTGGAGCGAGGTTTGTCGGCGAGCCAGGCTGCGAAGTCACGAAGCAGCGCAGGCGCGGGCATCTCGGACGGAAACTCGTCGTCGAAAGACCGCAGATTCGGCACGTACTTATCGCCCACCATGCGGCCGACCTTAGCACGCGCGCCGAGCTGATTCGCAGGCCGTCCGGGCTTGACCTCTCCGCTGGATGCGCTTGAACAGAGCGATGGATCGATACCTTCCGTTCGACGCCACCCCTCGCGAACGTGAGATTGCCGCACTCGCTACGTCACTCGCACACGAGCTCGCAGCGTCGGCCTCCGAACATGATCGCCTCGGGACCTTTCCACTCGCGCACTACGCTCGACTCCACGACGCCGGGTATCTGCGTCTTCCGATTCCACCCAGCCAAGGCGGCGACGGCGCGAGCCTGTTCGAAATGGTGCTCGCTCAGGAGCGGCTTTCGCACGCCGGTGCAGCTCTCGGCGTCGGCGTCGCCATGCTGTTCAACGTCATCGGCAAACTGCTCGAACCCAACGAGTGGCCCGCGTCGCTGCGCGACTACGTGCTTCGCAGCGTCGCGGAACGCGGTGGCCTGATGAACATGGTCGTCACCGAGACCGAGCTCGGCAGCATCTCGCGCGGCGGTATTCCGGCCACGACTGCGACTCCGGCTCACGGCGGATACGAGATCACTGGACACAAGATCTTCGTGACGGCTGCACCGGCGCTGCGATTTTTGATGACGGCAGTACGCATACCGCCGGACGAGCGCGCGCCGCAGGGCTACGTGGCTTACGCCGTGGTGGAAGCGCCCGCACCGGGCTTGCGGCTTGAGCCGACCTGGCAAGGAAGTTTGAGTCAGCGCAGCGGAGGTAGCGACGATGCGTGGTTCGAACGCGTCTTGGTACCGGAAGACCGCATCGTGGAGCGGCGCGCGATCGGAAGCCCAGCACCCGGTGGTGGTTTGAACGGTTGGTGGATGACACTCGTCGCGGTCTACGTCGGCATCGCACAAGCCGCGATCGACGCCGCTTGCGACTACGCACATGCGCGCGTTCCAACCGCGCTCGGCGCCGCGATCGCGACGCAACCCCACATCCAGCGCTTGATCGGCGAGATGGAGGCGGAGCTCGCTGCGGCGCGAGCCATGCTCTACGACACCGCGCGTTGGTACACGCAGCGGCCCGACGAACGCGGGCAGGTCGGGCCGAAGCTGGCAGCGGCGAAGTACGCCGTCACGCACGCGGCGTGCCACGTGACGGAGCGTGCGTTGAATGTCGCCGGCGGTTTCAGCCTCACGCGCCGCCTCTCGCTCGAACAGCACTTTCGCGATGCGCGAGGCGGCTTGTTCCAGCCGCTGCAGGACGATCTCGCACTCGGCATGATCGGCCGTGCAGCGCTGGCAGCGCGCGCTCCGTGATTTAGCGCTTGATCGCGATCGCGAAGATGCGTGCACCCGCTTGGCGAATGCCTTGCGGCGTGCGAAATGCTTCGAGCTCTTCGACGATCTCGCGCCGCGCACGGTCCCGAAGCTCTTCAGGCAAGTGACCGATCAAGTTGCCGAACGAGCTCGCTTGCGAGTGCTGAATCGCGGCCTCGGCATTGGCGTGGAACGTCTCGTGCGGTTCGACCGTGATCGAGCCCACTGCGAAGCCCGCCTGCTCGAACAGCCCGCGAATCTCGTCTGCGCTCACGCGGTGAGGCAGGCCTTGGGCGGGTTTGCTGTATTCGTTGAACGGTGCGCGCGACAGCACCTTCTGCTGAATCTCGTGAATGCGATTCGGTTGATCTTTGGAACCGGTCGAGAGGCCGAGCTTGCCACCTGGCTTCAGCACGCGGAGGAAGTTGCGGAGCGGTGCGAGCTTCTCCGGAAACCAGTGGAAGACCGCGTTCAAGTACACGACATCGAACGAGTCGCTCGGGAAAGTGTCCAGCTTGTACGCGTCGTCGACCGAGAAATGAAGGTTCGATTTGGCTTTGCGCTTTGCGATCTCGATCCGGAGCGGAAGTGGATCGACCGCGTTCACGAAGCCGGACGGTCCGACGAGTTGCGCCACGTGTTCGGCCAAAAGGCCGGTACCGCTGCCGACGTCGAGGACGCGATCGCCGGAGCGAACACCGAGACGTTCGATCAACGTTTTGCCGGCTTTGAACTGACGGTCGAAGCTGGCGCGCTCGTAGTGTTCGGCGAGGTCGGGTGTGTCGAGAGCCAGGCTGAGAGCAGACATGGAAATGGGCTCCTTGAGGAATTGAACGTCCCGCAAGCTCGCACCATTCCCGTCTGTTATGCAAGACAGTTTCTTCAACCGGTGTCCGGCGTTGCAATCAGCAGCACCGTTCAGCGACGCGCGCCCGACATTTCCATCAGGTCGAGTGTCGCCTTGGCGATCCGGTCGCAACCTGCCGAGTTCGGGTGGATTCCATCGAGCAGATCCGTTCGCGCGATGATGTCCGTCGTCGGCACCGACAAGCACTTCAGCTTGCCCGAGGTGCAGATCTTCGGCACCGGCTGCGTATCCGGACGCGTGTCCTCCGGCGCCGTACCCGCATTGCGACTGTATTGAATGTAGACTGTCGTAGTCACGCCATCTGCGACCGCGGTCGTCCAAAGCTCGTCGAGCGCATCCGCGATGCGCTGCGAGAACTCCGTGCAGGCCGCCTTCGTCGAGCATCCGTTGCTGAACATGACGTCGTTACCACCACCCGTCATGATGATGGTCTTGATGTTCGGGTTCGCTCGCTTCGCTCGATCGTACTGCGCTGGAATGTCGCCGTTGATCAACGTCGTACCCGCGACCGCGTAGTGACGATACTTCGTGTCCAAGCGATCGAGACCGCCCTCGATGCCGCCGCCGTTCGTGAGAATGTTCATCCACGAATCGCCGATCGTGATGACGTCCGTCCCGTCGCCCTTCCCGAAATCCATCATCGTCGGAGGCGCACCTGCCGCACCGCCGCTACCAGCTGCAGCAGCAGCACCGGCTTCAGCGCTACCGCCCGCACCCGCGGCGACCATCACGTCACCGCCCGGACCAGAAGCTCCAGCGACACCCGCGCCGCCGCTGCCAGCGACCGTCGTCGTGGTACCGGCCGCGCCAGTGCTGGTTGCGCCGGATGTTCCCGCTGCGGCAGCCGTGCCCGCGCCGCCGCTGCCAGCGACCGTCGTCGTTCCTGCAGCACCCGTCGTCGTTCCCGCGACCCCGGTCGAGGGCGTCATCGACGTTCCGGTCCCTGCTACGCCAGCGTTCGGAGCTGGTGCCTCATCGCTACACGCGAACGATGTCAGAGCGAGCCCGAGCGAGACACTCAGCCCGAATGTTCGGTAACAGTTGTTGCAGACCATTCCCGTTCCTCCACAGGAGGCTCGTGCCACGCGCTCCTGCGGAACGCGAGGGTGCAAAGCCTCGACCGTAAAAGGTTTTAGTCTGCGAAGTGATTCAGAAAGCTTTGATTACGAATGGCGCGATTCGAGTGTTGCAACCCGACGCAGCTATGAGCTGCATGCGCAACGCGGCGCGGTTCTTGTTTGCGCCACGTGACACAACGCGCGCCGGCCTCACGCTCTCGCATAGTAGAACGCGAAGATCATGACGATGACGAACGCCAGCCAGCTCTTGTGTTCATCGATGCTCGGAACGACGGCCTTGCCGCTTCCTGCTCGACACGACGGCACCCCTTCAAAAGAAAGAACGCAGGCACGACGATTCTTTCGGGAACCGATCCGGCGTCGGCCGAAATACCCTCGACACGCGGCGTTGCGACTCCATTGCAGTTGTGGTTGAGTCAGTCTTGGCTGCCGCATCGGCGGAGTCCCCAAGCGTGCGACTAGTCCATGTCCTGCCGTGTATTGTCGCGACATGGTGCTCGTTCGGCATCCTGACCGCGCACTCCCAATCGGCAGGCGCGCTCGATCAGAACCGCATCGCGCTAGACATTCGAGCCCAATCGCATGAGGCGCTTCGCTGCTTCGCGGCTGACGCGCTCCAAGAGCGCATCGCACACTACGTCGGCACTCGAGATGCGAACGCGACTGAGCTGCGGCTCGAGCTTCATCTCGACGCGGACTCAGCCGAGCTGCGAGGTTATCGCGGCGACCTGCTCGTTTCGCGCCGGCATTTCGAACACTTGCCACCGTCGTGCGCCGATCGGCGAGATGTGGTCGCGCTATCGATCGCGCTCGCGCTCAAATCTGACGCGCAGCAGCGCGATGCGGCGGACAACGCCTCGACCGGAGCCACAGCCAGCACCGCCGCCGATCGTCCCGCGTCCCCTAAGGCAGGCGCAGTCTCAGCCACCGCGACCTCGGCCGCGTCGGATCAAGCTACTCCGGGAGCGAACGCTCGCACCGAACGGACTGACAGCGACACTCCCAGGCAACCCGAGTCGGCCGCGACGGCGACCGACGACGGCGCGGATCCTTCAGAACGAGACTCGGCGACCGAGGTTCCCGAAGCCTCCAACACCGCAGCTCGCAGCGGCAGGCCGGTCATGCGGCTGCACCTCGGTGCCCGCGGGCTCGCGGAAGCAGTCCCCTCCTCCGTTTGGACGGGCGTGCTCGGCCTAGAGCTCTGGTTCAACCTGCACGTCGCCGTGGATCTCTCCGCAATGACCAGCACGACCGGAGAAGCCGAGTTCGCGCCTGGGCGCGTAGACGCCCGACTGACCGGAGCCGAACTGCTCGGGTGCGCTGCATGGAAACTCGGGAGCTTCGCCCCGCAAGGGTGCCTTGGCGTGATCGCAGCCGCCGCCAGGGCCCGCGGGCGAGACTTCCCCGTCCCATTTGCGGCGCAGACGACGCTGTGGGCGGCAACCACCGCTCGCCTCGGTCTGCGGTGGCCGGCCGAATCGCTGATATCACTACGTTTGTTGGTGCAGGGGCACGTGAACGTCGTCAGGTCAGAGCTGCGTGTGCGTGGCGCGACCGGGCGACTCAGCCCATCCTGGGTCGGCGGATCGCTCGGTCTCGATGCGGTCTTCACGATCGAGTGAAGGAAAGCTGACGGCCTGACAGAAAGCGGAGTGATGCGGGCAGAAATGGCCGTCGAGATAGACTCCAACGCCTGTGGTGAACCCATCGCCGTGGACGTCTTATTTCGCGCGCACGCTGCGTTCGTCGCGTCGTTCCTGCGTCATATGGGCACTAGCGAATCCGACCTCGACGACTTCGTTCAAGACGTCTTCATCACGGCGCATCGCAAGGGCGGCTATCTGCCCGGTCCAGCCTCGCCTCGCACTTGGCTGGCGTCACTCGCGTTTCGTGTCCTGCTCGCGCGACGACGTGCGCGAGCGCGGCGACCGGAGTCAGCCATGCCGCACGAAAATCTTGCCGACTCTGCGCGCGGCCCCGCCGATGTTCTCGAAGCTCGGCGCGCACTCCAACGAGTTCGAACCGCGCTCGAGCACCTCTCGCTCGAACACCGCGCGGCTTTCATTCTTCACGACATTGATGGTGAGTCGTGCGAGAGCATCGCGGCCACGTGGGACGTCCCCGTCGGCACGGTGTACTCGCGGTTGCACCACGCGCGAAAACGCTTTACCGAGGCCTACGGACGTAGGGCCGGGCGTGAACGCAGCGGCGGAGGTGTGCGGTGAAGCCCTTGTTCGATGATCCCGCGATCTCCGCCGAGCTTCGCGCCGATCTGCTCGGTTCGCGGCGCGCGGGTGAAGACTACGACGTTCTCGCCAAGCTTCCGCAGCTGCAAGCGGCGCTGGCGGATGCCGCGCGGGGGACTAGTGAGCCGCCGACAGCTGCTGCAGGCAAAGACATGGCGGCTACGAGCCGCCTGCCGTGGGCGAAGCTGCACGTCACACCTTGGGCGTGGAAGATCACGGTGGTCGCCGTGGTCGGAGGTGCATCCCTGTTTGCAGCGTGGTTTGCAGCGTGGTTTGCAGCGTGGCCGGCGCATCGGCAGGAGCAACCTCCAGCCACCCAGCCGCAAGCCGCTCCCACTGCGACCGCCCGTGCTCCGATCGTGACCGCGGTCGCGCCGGTAGCGGAACCGCCTAGTCCTCCCGAACAACGCACGATCGTTTCCGAGAAACTCGCACCCAATCCAACCCCGGCCACGCGCTCGTCGCGCCGCGAGATCGATCAGCTCGTGCGCATACGGACGCTGCTCGAGAGCGATCCGACGGCGGCCTACCGCCTTGCGCGAAGCTCTCAGCAGGAGTTCCCGCAGGGCGTGTTGAGCGAGGAACGGCAGGCGCTCGAAATCTTGGCGCTCGTCAAAGCTGGCTCAGCAAACACTGCAGAGCGAAAGCTGCGACGGTTTCTTGCGCGCTATCCTGAGAGTCCGATGCGTGTGCAACTCGAATCGGACTTGAAGCGGTGAGCACTCGGCCGCGACGACTCACGCATCCCCCGAAAAACTAGAAACGAAACGCGAGCTCGCTCCTCGATCGGAAACGAGCTCGCGGGTTCGCTCCTCAGTGACCACGGAAGAAGAAGAACCAGAGCAGCAATACGATACCGAACGGCACACCCGCCATCCACATCAACGCGGGAACGAGCACGCGGCCTTCGAGCTTCTCACGGTACTTGACCATCTGGGTTTTCATTGGAGCTTCCTTTCGTGCGTGAGGTCGTCGAGCGACATCCTCACGTGATGCATTCGGATAGAGCAGGAAGCGTGCCTGCCGCGGGTGGCTGCGGAGCGCGCGTCGAAGTCGGGCAAAGACCAGCCTTCCGCGCCCTCGGAACGTCGCGACAAGGTCATTTTTGCGAAACCCACACGGCTGGCCGGCCACTGTCGGGTGCAAGAACGTCGCAGTGTGCCTAACAGCCGCACTCTTCTTGCTAGCCGCTCGACCAGCGCGGTACTCAAGCGGGATCGACCCGTCCGAAACACAATCTCGGTCGCTACTGGCTGCGCTCGCAACCGTACCCCTCGACAGCGAGGCTTCGCGCGCGCTCCTGCAACGTCGCCTGGCTTATTTTTCGCTCGTATCTGCAGTCATCGTCACCGGTTTCCAGGTGCTCGGCAGAATCGCGAACCTCGCGGCCGACCAGATCATCGATCGGCAGCTGGGGACGATGGCGCTGCCCACTCAAGTCGTCACCCTCTTCATGTACGTCACTGCCTGGCTACGCACGCGGTCGGGCCTGCGGTCGACGCGCGAGCTCCACGCAATCGACGCACTGGTCACGATCGTCCCGCCGCTGACCATCTCGTTTGCGATCCGGCAAATGTCGCCGCTGATTCGGCCCGAGCTCATGCTGCTGCTCGCAGTCGTGCACGAGCTCATGCTGCGTGCAGTCTTCGTACCGAGCTCGGCGCGCCGCACGCTCGCGATCGGAGCAGGCCTCTGCATCCCCGTGATCGTCGGCACACATCTGTATTACACCGAGCGCGTCACACCCGACATGCCGCCGGTAGCGCTCTACACACTCGGCACCGGCGCCTGGTCGAGCGCGGCGATCCTGGTGTCGACGCTGATGTCGCACACGATCTTCGGCTTGCGGCAGAAGGTCGTCGAAGCAGCACAGCTCGGGCAATACACGCTCGAGCGCAAGATCGGCCAGGGCGGCATGGGCGTCGTGTACCGCGCGCGGCACGCGTTACTGCGGCGGCCGACCGCGATCAAACTGCTGCTGCCGGAACGAGCCGACCCCCGCGACTACGCGCGCTTCGAGCGCGAGGTTCAGCTGACGAGCGGGCTCACGCACCCGAACACGATCTCGATCTACGACTACGGTCGCACGCCCGAAGGCATCTTTTACTATGCAATGGAGTATCTCGACGGCCTGGATGTCCAGCAGCTCGTCGAGCTCGACGGCCCTCAAACGCCCGCGTGCACTCTGCGGATCCTAGAGCAGATCACGGGCGCACTCGCCGAAGCGCACGCGCGCGGCTTGATCCATCGCGACGTAAAACCGGCCAACGTGCTCTTGTGCGAGCGCGGCGGTCATCCCGCGATTGCCAAGGTCGTCGACTTCGGCCTCGTGAAGCGGATCGATACGGGCGGCGATCCAGCCACGAGCACTACGACGACGAGCATCATCGGGACGCCGCTGTATCTCTCACCAGAAGCGATCATCCGCCCTGACTCGATCGACGCGCGCAGCGATTTGTACGCCGTCGGCGCGCTCGGCTATTTCTTGCTGACGGGCGCGCCGCCGTTCTCCGGCAACACGGTCGTCGAAGTCTGCGGCCATCACATGCACACGCCGCCCACGCCGCCGTCGCAGCGAATGTCGCAGCCGATAGCGGCAGAGCTCGAGCAGCTGATCCTGCGATTGCTCGCGAAAGAACCAGCCGCGCGTCCGAGCTCCGCGAGTGAGCTCTTCGAGCAGCTCACTATCCTGCGCGCGAACACGCCGTGGCCGCGCGCCGAACTCGGCACTTGGTGGGCGCGCGTGCTCGAGCTGCGCAATCAGCCGGACCGACCGCGTGCATCTGGAACGCCGGTAGGCTCTTCACAGACAATCGCAGTCGACCTCGGCCGGCGCTGAGCATGCGCGCTAGACGCTCTGCCCCAACATGTGCAGGAAGTTCTGGCTGTAGAACTGCTGCTTCGCCTCGTCGCTGATGCCCTCGAACGTGCGCTCGAAGCGACCGATCGGATCATCGGTGCCCTCCGGATGCGGATAGTCGCTCGAGAACAAGAACAACTCGGGCCCACCCTCACGGATCATCAACCCCACGTCCTCGCCCGGAAACGGTGTGAACCGCACCTGGCGCCGAATGTACTCGGAAGCCCTGAGGCTGAGAGCGGCGACACCCGGATCGCTCCGCTTGAAGATCTTCTGGCTCATGTCGAGCGTGCGCAAGAACTGCGGAACCCAACCCGCACCGAGCTCGATCACGCCACCGCGCAAATCCGGGAAGCGCTCGAACACGCCGTCGAAGACGAGCGCAGTCAAGTACATCTGCGGCGCGAACGAGAGCGCCGCGAAGTCGCGAACGCGCAGATTTTCGCCACCTCCGACGATGTCCGGCGGCAGCGGCTTGCCGTTGTTCAAGTACGCCTTCGAGACGAAGTGCGAGTTCGGACCGACGTGCAACATGAACGGCTTCCCGGCGTCGCACAGCGCTTTCCAAACCGGATCGAAATCGGTGTGACCCGGCGCGCGGTCACCGACCGGCGCCGCCGGAATCCAAAACGCACCGCAGCCCAAACGCACGGCCTCTTGAATTTCTTCGACTGCGCGCGCTGGCTCAGCAAACGAGAGCTGCGCAACGCCGATCAAGCGCGGATCATTTCGACAAAACTCAGCCATCGCTCGGTTGTGCGCGCGAATGCCGCCGTACCGAACATCCATGTCCGAGTGGTCTAGATACTGCGTCGCCGAAAACGTCGAAAACACGAGCTGCTGCTTGAACCCGAGATCATCGAGCGCTTTCGAACGCTCGCCCGGCTCGAACGCACCTGGCGCGTGCCAGCCCTTCGCTCCTGCGACCACGTTTGCGATCGGCTTTTCGCCTTCGATCCGAGCTTTCGAACGCGCGACGGCGTCTTCGATCAGCTTGTGCGTCGCGCCGCCCGCCTTGCCGAGACCGAGTGGACGAAGCTTGCCGCGAATGTTCGGATCGGCATGCCGCTCCACCCAGTCCGGCGTCTCCATGATGTGACTGTCAGCATCGAACATCACGTGCGTTTTTGCGTATGCCACGTCGACCTCCCGAGCCCGATTTCCGTTATGCCCGCACGGTATTGCAGCAGACTGCCGCAGGCAATGCAGCGAACCGAGTGTCTTCAACTGAATGCTCGCCAAGTGTCGTGGTTCGCCCCGAACGAGGGACGCAGGCGACCCGAACGCGCCGGCCCAGCCTCGCAAGCCGGCGCTTTGCGTTGATCGGCCTAACCAACTTTGCCAGCCTGTAGCGCATGCAGGACAGCATCTACGACCGCGACCTCGACAAGAATCCCGCGAACTACGCGGCGCTCTCGCCGCTGAGCTTTCTCGCCTGGAGCGCGCGCGTATATCCGGAGCAAACCTCGGTCGTGCACGGCGCGCGCCGGCAAACCTGGCGCGAGACTTACGCGCGGGCGCGCTCGCTTGCGTCGGCGCTCGTCGCCAAGGGCATCAAGCGCGGCGACACCGTCTCGGCGATGCTCGCCAACACGCCGGAGATGTATGAAGCGCACTTCGGCGTGCCGATGTCCGGCGCCGTGCTGCATGCACTCAACACGCGGCTCGATGCCGATGCGATCGCGTTCATGCTCGAACACGCGGAGTCGCGCGTGTTGCTCGTCGATCGCGAATTTGCGCCGGCGGTTGCAAAAGCACTCGAACGGGTTGCGCGCAAGCCGCTCGTGATCGACGTGGTCGACTCCGAGTACAGCGGGCCCGGGGAGCGCATCGGCACGCTCGAATACGAGGCTTTTCTCGCGAGCGGCGATCCGAGTTACGCCTGGAAGTTGCCGCAAGACGAGTGGGATGCCATCGCGCTCAACTACACGTCGGGCACGACCGGCAATCCGAAAGGCGTCGTGTACCACCACCGCGGTGCGCACTTGAACGCGGTCAGCAATTTGCTGAACTGGAACATGCCACGGCACTCCGTGTATTTGTGGACGTTGCCAATGTTTCACTGCAACGGCTGGTGTTTCCCCTGGTCGATGGCTGCAAACGCGGGAGTGAACGTGTGCCTGCGCAAAGTCGACGCTGCCACGATCTTCGATCTGATTCGCGAGCATCGCGTCACGCATTACTGCGGCGCGCCTATCGTGCACAACATGTTGATCAACGCGCCGGACGCGCTGCGGCGCGGCATCGATCGCTCGGTGAAAGCGCTCGTCGCTGGCGCCGCACCTCCGGCCGCGATGATCGAAGGCATGTCGCGCATCGGCTTCGACGTGACACACGTGTACGGCTTGACCGAAACCTACGGGCCAGCCGCGCTGTGTGCGAAACACGACGCTTGGGAAACGTTGTCAGTGCCGGACCGCGCAGCGATGAATGGCCGTCAAGGCGTGCCCTGTCTGCTCGAGGAAGACATGACCGTGCTCGACTCGAAGTCACTGCAGCCCGTGGCTGCGGATGGCGAAACGATCGGCGAGCTGATGTTCCGCGGCAACATCACGATGAAAGGCTACTTGAAGAACCCGAAAGCTACGTCCGAAGCGTTTGCCGGAGGCTACTTTCACTCCGGCGACCTCGCGGTGTTGCAGCCGGATGGTTACGCGAAGATCAAGGATCGCGCGAAAGACGTGATCATCTCGGGCGGCGAAAACATCTCGTCACTCGAGGTGGAAGACGCGCTCTACCGGCATCCGGCCGTCCTCGCAGCCGCAGTCGTGGCACAACCGGATGCGAAGTGGGGCGAGACGCCGTGCGCGTTCGTAGAGCTCAAGCCGGACGCGAGTGCGACCGAGGACGAGATCATCGAGCACTGCCGCAAACAACTCGCGCGCTTCAAGGCGCCGAAGCGCGTGGTGTTCGGCGTGCTGCCGAAAACGTCGACCGGTAAGATCCAAAAATTCGTCTTACGGGATCGAGCGAAGTCGGCGAGCGCGATCGAGTGAGCTAAGAACTAGTGGCGAGCCGCGACGGGGACGAGCCCGCGCGCCCAATCGAGCAACTGCTTGCCCTGTGATGCGTCCGCCGCGATCAGCTGCACCCAAAACCCCGAGCCACCCGACACGACCTGCACCTGGACGTTCTTCACGTTCGGCTGGCAGCTCGCCGTGCCCGACTTCGCGAACGCGGTCTGCACTTCGCGGGTGAGCCATTGCTCGGTCAGACCTTCACGCGCCGGCACGAACACCTGCGCGCCCTTGAGCTGCGTGTAGTTGCCGTAGCCGAAGTTCTCGTCGGCGTTGAAGGGCGCGACCGTGGAGGCGTCGTACTTCGAAAACACACACGCGTCTTTTGTCGTCGCGGTCGAGGCCTTCTGGGGCATGGCGGAAGCGCCGCCGGCTGCAGCCATCAGCGCCGTACAGAGGGTGGCAAAGATGAATTTACGAGTGGTCATGTCGAATCTCCTAGTTCGTCAAGGATCTGTCCTGAACTACGGCGCCTCCGGGCTCGACGTTACAGGCCCCACGCCGTTAGGCGGGCGCCGGTGTCTGCCACTGGCCGGACCCGCGTGACTCGCGGCCGGACGTCCAGAGGCCGTGGCAACTCGCAACGCGAGTGTCGAACAGGCTCATGTGCCCGACCCGGTTGGGGCATGATGGGCGCCGTCGTGCATTCACCGTCGGAGGAAGTCGTGCAAAGCATCAGGACCTGGATCGAAGCTGCCGAACAGATGACTGGTGTGCCCGCCAACGTGCTGCAAGCGACGCTCGTGCTTGGCTTGGGTTGGCTCCTGGCCTACGTCGCGCGCGGCGTCGTCGGACGGCTGGTGCGAAACGCAGCACGGATTATGTCCGTGCGCAGCGGCGCAGAGCGCATGTCGGTCACGATGTCGCGCCATCGCATCGACGTGATCGTCGGGCGGTTCGCGTTTTGGATGGTCGTCCTCTTCACGCTGATGTTGGCGACGCAAGAGCTCGGCCTACCGGTCGTGAGCCGCTGGCTGATCGTGGTCGCGGGCTATCTGCCGCGCATTTTCCTGAGCGTGTTCATCATCTTCATCGGCGTGATCGCCGGTGCCGTTTGCCGGAGCGCACTCGCGCGCGCGCTGCCCGCGAGCGACATCGTCGACCCGCAAGGGTTTGGCGGGTTGGTGCAAGGCGTCGTGATCGGGTTTTCGATCCTGGTCGCAGTGCAGCAGCTCGGTATCGACGTCGGCTTCATCATGACAGTGGTCACGATCGCGCTGATCGGATTCTTCGCCGCGGGCGCGCTCGCATTCGGGTTCGGGGGGCGCACGACTGTCGCCAATATTCTCGCGGGCCACTACGTGCGCGAGCTCTACGAAGTCGGTCAAACGATTCGGATTCGCGAGCTCGAAGGTCGCATCGTCCGCATGACGCCCACCGCAGTCATATTGAGTACTGAAGATGGCGAAACAGCGGTGCCCTCGCAGCTGTTCATCGAAGCCTCGTCGACCCGCGTCGCAGATGGAGGCCGGCTGTGAGCGATGCCGAGATCGCGCTCCTCACGACGTTCGCGACCGAGCATCCGATCGACTTCGCGCACCTGTTGGAACGCGGTAGCTCCGAGGAAGTGGCGTACGTGCTGACTCAGCTCGATCACGAGACGGCCAGCGTCGTCGTCGCGCGCATGACGCCGTCCGCTGCAGCTGCTGCGCTGTGCCTGATCGAGCTCGACAACGCGGCTGAGATCTTGAGCGAAGCCGGCGCCTCGAACGCGGCCGGTGTGCTCGCGCGGTGTCCCGAGGAAGCGCGGCGAACGCTGCTCGGGCTGCTCTCGGGACGCGAAGCCGACGCGATTCGGCGTTTGCTTCTGCACGCGGCACAGACGGCCGGTGCGATCATGGACGCGCTCGTGCCGTGCATTGCGGATGACGCGACAGTCGCCGAAGCGCTGCGGCAGATCAAAGACCAGGTCGATCATGCGCTGTATTACGTGTACATCATCGATCGGCAACAGCGCTTGGCGGGCGTCACGACGCTGCGTGAGCTGTTCCAGGCCGAGCCCGACGCATCGGTGCTGAGCGTGATGCGCGAGCGCCCGGCGAAGCTGCAAGCACACGCGAGCTTTGCTGCCGTGACCGCGCATCCAGGCTGGCGGCACTATCACGCGTTGCCAGTGGTCGATCGCGAGAACGTGCTGCTCGGCGCGATTCGCTACGACACGGCGCGGCAAATCGAACGTGAGCTCGGCCAAGCGGTCCGGCGCACGAACGTCTCGCAAACAGCGGGCGCGCTCGCACAACTCTACGCGATCGGCACGCTCGGAATGGCGGAGTGGTTCACCGCGCTGTCGACGACGCGCCGCAACAAGCCGAAGGGCCGGGCATGAGCAGTTCCGAAGATTTCACGCGCAAGTTGTTGAGTGACCTGATGGCGCGACATCCGATCGACTCTGCAACTGCGCTCGCGAGCGCGGACCCAGAGGAGCTCGTGCGGATCGTGTTTGCGCAAACGCCGCGGACGGCTGCAGAGCTCTTGCGTCGCATGAACCCTGACGACGCGGCACCTGCGCTGGTTGCAGCGCCACCTGAAATCGCGACCGACGTGCTCGTGGCGATGGAGCCGACCGTAGTCGCGGATTTGGTGGGTCGGCTCGACGACGAAGACCGCGCGACGATGACGACGCGGTTACCTCCGGCGCTCGCACGCGAGGTAAACGAAATCCTCGAGTTTCCGCCGGGGACTGCCGGCAAGCTGATGGACAGTCGCGCGACGCGTTTTTTGCGCGACGAGACGGTCGAGCGCGCGCTCGATCGGTTGCGCCGCATCCCGGAGCGGCGGATCACGGACTTGATGATCGTCGATTCGGAAGGCCGGCTAGACGCGATCGTGCCGTTGCACGTCGTCGCCGGTGCCGATCCCGAGACCGAGCTCGGGCAGCTGGCTCAGACCGATCCGGTTTCCGTGCAGCCGATTACCCGCAGTGAAGAAGTCGTCGAGCTGCTCGAGAAGCACCGGCTCGCGAGCTTACCGGTGGTGGATCTCGATCGGCACTTGATCGGCGTGATCAGCTACGACGCGCTCTTGAAAGCGGCGCAGCAAGACGCGGTCGCCGATGCCCAGGCGATGGTCGGTGCGAGCCGTGAAGAGCGCGCACTTTCGACTCCATTCGAAGCGATTCGCAGCCGGTTGCCGTGGTTGCAGATCAACCTCGTGACGGCGTTCTTCGCGTCGGCGGTGGTCGGCTTGTTCGATGACACGATCGCCCAGCTGACGACGCTCGCCGCGCTGATGCCGGTGGTCGCAGGGCAAGCGGGCAACACCGGTGCGCAAGCGCTCGCGGTGACGCAACGAGGCCTCGCGCTGCGCGAGATCCGCGTCTCGCACGTGTGGCGGATGCTGCGTAAGGAGGCGTTCGTCGGCGCGGCCAACGGCGTGGCAGTCGCGGCGACTACGGCGCTCGTCGTGCTCTTGAAGACGCAAAACCCGGTGCTCTCGCTGGTGATCGCCGTCGCGATGGTGTTCTCGATGACGCTTGCAGCCGTCAGCGGCGCAGGCATCCCGATCTTGCTCACGGCGCTCGGGCGCGACCCTGCTACGGCGTCGTCGATCTTGCTGACGACGATCACGGACACGACCGGCTTCTTCAGCTTCTTGGGCTTGGCGACCCTGATGCACAAAGCATTGATCGGCCACTAGCGACCACGGACCGCGCTGCTCGCGGGGCCCGCAAAGCTCCTGCGGAGCGGCACAGGTATGCTACGAATCGCGGCGTGATGCTGGACTATCGCCGCCTTTTCCCGGCCGTGCTGCTGTGTGCATGCGCCACGTCGACCCCTCCTGCCGCGGAGCATGCCATGCCCGAAACTACTGCGAACGTCGCCACACAACCCAAGGACCCGCACCGAGCTGCGCTCGACAACGTCGCGCGATTGCGCGAGCAGGCGGACCAAGATCCGGTGCTCGCACCGTGGACCGGCCCGTACGGGGGCGTGCCGCCGTGGGACAAGCTGAAGCTCGATCGCGTGGGATCGGAGTTCGCGATCGGCATTGCGCTGATGCAGGCCGAGGTCGATGCGGTCGCGACGAACCCCGAGCCCGCCACGTTCGCAAACACGATCCTCGGGCTGGAAGATGCGGGGCGGAGCTTGCATCGGCTCGGTACGATGTTTGCAGTCTACACCGGCAATCTGAACACACCCGAAGTGCAAGCGCTCGATCGCGAGTGGTCGCCGAAGCTCGCCGAAGCATCCGATGCGATCACGTTCAATGCGCCGTTGTTCGAACGCATCTCGGCCGTGTACGCCGCGCGCGAGGCGAGCCAGCCGCAGCTGACGGCGGAGCAGCAGCGGCTCGTGAAGCTGACGTACGAGGACTTCGTGCGGCAGGGTGCGAAGCTCACGCCCGACCAGAAAAAAGAGCTCGGGCGCATCAATCAAGAGCTCGCAGTGGCGTTCACGGACTTCGGCAACAAGGTGCTCGCGGATGAAGACGCGTGGACTGTGCTGGAGGCGAAAGTGGATCTCGCGGGTCTGCCGGAGTCGCTGGTTGCGACCTACAAGGCCGCCGCAGACGAGCACAAACTCGAGGGTAAGTGGGCGGTCGTGAACACGCGATCGAGCGTCGATCCGTTTTTGACGACGTCAGCGCGGCGCGACTTGCGTGAGAAGGTGTGGAAGGCGTTCAAGAATCGCGGCGACAACGGCGGCGCGAACGATACGAACGCGACGATTGCGAAGATCGTGAAGCTGCGTGCGGACCGGGCGAAGTTGCTCGGCTACGCATCACACGCGCACTGGCGCATGTCGGACACGATGGCTCTCGAGCCGAAGCGCGCGCAGGAGCTGATGATGCGTGTGTGGCCGGCCGCGGTTGCGCGCGTCCGCGAGGAAGTCGCGGACATGCAGAAGCTCGCCAACCTTGAAAACAAAACCGCGACGAAGCTCACGATCGAGCCGTGGGACTACTTGTACTACGCCGAGAAGGTTCGCAAAGCGAAGTACGATCTCGACCAGGAGGTCCTCAAGCCGTACTTCGAGCTGAGCGCGATGACCGACGCTGCGTTTTGGATGGCCGAGCAGCTGTACGGGCTCAAGTTCGTCGACATCACCGGTAAGGTTCCGGTCTTCCAACCGGAAGTGCGCGTGTTCGAAGTGCAGGACAAAACTTCCGGCGAGCCGATCGGCTTATTCTACGGCGACTACTTCGCGCGTTCGACGAAACGTTCCGGTGCGTGGGCGATGAGCTATCGAATCCACGAGACGTTCACCGGGACTGTCAAGAAGCCGATCGTGTCGAACAACAACAACTTCGTGAAGGGCGCGGCGAACGAGCCGGTGTTGATCTCGCTCGACGATGCGGAGACGTTGTTCCACGAGTTCGGCCACGCGCTGCACGCGCTGCTGTCCGAGGTGAACTACCCTGGGCTCGACGACGTGCCGGCGGACTTCGTCGAGTATCCGTCGCAGGTGCACGAGATGTGGGTGCTGACGCGGCCGGTGCTCGACAAGTTCGCGCGGCACTACCAAACGAAGCAGCCGATGCCGCAAACTCTCGTGAACAAGGTCGAGGCGTCGAAGCGGTTCAATCAGGGCTACGCGACGGTGGAGTACCTGTCGGCGGCGATCGTCGACATGGAGCTGCACGTGAAGCCGGATGGTGTGGTGGACCCGGACACGTTCGAGCGCGAGACCCTGCAGCGTATCGGTGCGCCGAAAGAGGTCGCGATGCGGCATCGGTTGCCGCAGTTCAACCACTTGTTCACGAGCGATGGATATTCGGCGGGGTACTACAGCTATCTGTGGTCGGAGACGATGGACGCGGACACGCGTGAAGCGTTCCTCGAGACCGGCAACGTGTTCGACAAGGCGACGGCTGACAAGCTGCGGAAGTACATCCTCGCGCCGGGCAACACGACCGATCGCACCGAAGCGTTTCGTCAGTTCCGCGGACGCGATCCGGACGTGGCTGCGCTGTTGAAGAAGCGCGGGTTTCCGACCAAGTGAGAGTTGGGGTGGCTGAAGGCGGGGTGTGTGCCGCCTTCAGCTGCGCGCTTTTGGCTCAGACTCTTTCGAGCACGGTCGCGATGCCCTGGCCGCCGCCGATGCATTGCGTCGCGAGGGCGTAGCGACCGCCGGTGCGCCGCAACAGGCTCGCGGCCTTGCCGGTGATGCGCGCGCCAGTCGCACCGAGTGGATGACCGAGCGCGATCGCACCGCCATCCAAGTTGACCTTCTGAGGGTCGAGGCCGAGCTCACGCACGCATGCGAGCGCCTGTGACGCGAAGGCTTCATTGATTTCCGTGAGGTCGATGTCCGACGCGCGCAGCCCTGCCCGTGCCAACGCTTTGCGCGACGCCGGCACCGGGCCGATTCCCATCACTTCGGGAGCGACGCCCGCGACTGCGGTCGAGCGGATCCGTGCGTAGGGCTGCAGCTGGTGGCGACGGATGAAAGCTTCGTTCGCGACGATCACCATCGCGGCGCCGTCGGTGAGTGGCGAAGCCGTACCTGCGGTCACGGTGCCGTCCTCGGCGAACGCGAGCTTCAGCTTCGCGAGCGCTTCGGGTGTGGTCTGGGGCCGTAAGCAGCCATCCGCGGCGACGACGGTACCGTCCGCGAGCGTGATCGGCGTGATCTCGGCGTCGAACGCGTGTGCTTCGACTGCGGCCGCAGCCTTGCGCTGGCTTTCCGTCGCAAACAGCTCTTGGTCCGCGCGTGTCACGCCCCAACGTTTTGCGACGTGTTCGGCCGTGATGCCCATCGGGGTGTACGCCTGCGGGAAGTCGTGCTCGAGCGTCGGATTGTGGCTCGGCGAGAGGCCGCCTTGTGGAACGCGGCTCATCGACTCGACGCCCGCGCACAGAAAGGCTTCGCCTGCGCCGGTCGCGAGACTACCTGCCGCGATGTGCACCGCGGACATGGACGAACCACAGAAGCGGTTCACGGTCATGCCGCCGACTTGTTCCGGTAAGCCCGCGAGGAACGAGACGATGCGCGCCAGGTTGTCGCCTTGCTCGGCTTCGGGATACGCGCAACCCAGGATCAGATCCTCCAGCTCGCGGAGATCGAACTTTTGGCGGGCCAAAAACTGGCGTGCGACTTGACCGGCCAGGTCGTCTGGCCGGATGCCGGCCAATGCGCCTTTGCGCGCGAAGTGGAACGGGGAGCGCGCGAAGTCGATGATGAAAGCGTCCATGACGGGTCTCCTGTGAGAGAGGGGCAGACCGACCCCCGGTCGGCATCGATTTATATTATGACAATAATACGTCCAGACGACGGCGTCCAGCTGCCGGGGCGCAGAGGCTCACTGCGCCGTTGCAGAGGGTCAGCTGCCGGTTTGCATTCGCGAGAGCTCTAACCCGCACTCTTGCCGCAGGCTCGGCAGCACTTCGAGCGCGAGCTTGAGCTCTTCGGGCGTCAGCTTCAGATACCCGGCGGCTTGCGTGTGTTCTCCGATCCTGAAGCCACGCAGCGAAAGGCCGAGCCAAGCGATCGCGGTCAGTGCAGCGCGTTCGATCGCCGAATCTGTAAGCACGGCGCAACAGGCATCCTCGCCGCGGACGACTTCGCCGAGTGCTTTACGTTGGAGGACGTTTGGACCGCCGCTGAACGTCTCGACGAGCACGCGCGTTTGTTGGCCGGAACGTTGGCGTGTCAGGTCGAGCCAGCGATTCCACTCGTCGTTGGTCGGTGCAGAGCCGCAGTGGACGCTCAGCATGAGCCGGTCGAGTGAGCGCATTGCCATCGCCATGCTTCGACTCTGAGGAGGGACGCGTGCGCTGTCAAACCGCGCGGATTGGCGCGCACATGCTCCGCGGGCAGCACACCCGATCGTCAGCCGGCCAACTGCAGCTGTCAGCTGCACGGATTGGCCGAGATCGCCCGCCGTTGCAGTGGTCCAGTGTGCGTGATAGCCAACGCGGGTGAAGCGCGCGCTCAAAAATTTCGCCAAGCGAATGCTGCGTCGTGGTTTCGAGGTCGGCCAGCGTGCAGGTGTCGACGTGTTGCCGCGGCACTTCTACTCGCAGATTCCGAACGTCGGTGAGCTGCGGCAGAGCGTGGGGTGGAAGCGTCCGCGCGACATGTCGAGCGTGCGGGGCCACGAGATCGCGGCGCAGTTGAAGTTTGCGGACCGCATCTGTGGTCCGGAGATCGTCGGGCGCGCGATCCGGGATCGCGTCTATGAAGAAGCTTGTGCGAGTAACGGTGAGCCTGGCTTTGGGCCGGTCGAAGCGGTGTTCTTGTATGCGTTCGTGCGAACGGAGCAACCGCGAAGGATCGTGCAGGTCGGATCGGGCGTTTCGAGTGCGGTGATCGCGGCGGCAGCGAAGCACGCCGGGTATATGCCGGAGTTGTGTTGCATCGATCCGTATCCGACTGATTATTTGAAGCGTGAGGCGAATGCGGGACGAATCGAGCTCGTTTCGGAGCCGGCGCAGGACGTGATTGTCGCGCAGGCAATGACGTTGGATGCCGGTGATCTGTTGTTTGTGGATTCGACGCACGTGGTGAAACCCGGGAGCGAGGTCAACGTGATCGTGCTCGATGTGCTCCCGTTTTTGAACGAGCGGACCTGGGTGCATTTCCACGACATAACGTTCCCGTACGACTACACACGTCGCGTGGTGACTGAGGATCTATTTTTTCCGCAGGAGTCCACGTTGTTGCACGCGTTCCTGAGTTGCAACGATCGTTACGAGTTGTGTGCGTCGCTATCGATGTTGCACTACGAGGTGCCAGGGCGTTTGGCCGAGTTGTTGCCGGCTTATCGGAGCGCGGGAAACGACGAGGGTCTGTTGACGACGGAGGGTCACTTCCCGTCATCGGCGTATTTGAGGGTGGTGGAGAGCGCGAGCGGTGCGAGCACCTCGCCCGATTGAGCGTGTTGCAGGTCGTGTACCGCTACTGCGGTGCAGTGGGTGGTGCGAGCTCAGGCGGCGCGAGCACCTCACCCGATTGATCGAGTTCCAGGTCGTAGACCGCTACTACGGCGTCGAGGTTCAACTCGCCGTACAGGTGCGGGAACAGATCGCCGTCTGCGGCTTCGCGGCGCACTTCAGCGGCTAAACGAGCCTCGTCCAACACCAGCAGCGCGAGCGCGGATTGACCGCGATAGAACCGGTTCGCGGTAGCAAGCCACTGGCGCGCTTCGGACAAGTGGATGAAGCCGTCGGCAGCATAGGTCGGTGGCAGGTAGGAGCCGCGCTCGCGAGCGAGCTCCCAAGCGGGCCGGGTAGTGATGTGAAAGAGGGGCATGGGCGTGACGGTTCCTCCAGACCGGGTGCGATTGTTCTGTGGCGTACTAATCGGATTGGTCACGGTCGCGTTCATGGTCGCTCGACGCTCTCGCCGCCACAATGCTCGCGTAGCTCATCGTGGGTGGACGGTGTCACCGCGCCCGAACTGGATTCGGCTGTTCTGTCGCGTGCTGATGGGCTTGGTCGCGCTCGTGTTCGCTCGACCGTGACGCGGCCGCTTGCCTGAGCTCTTTGTAAATATGTGACGCGTTTCGAGTTCGTTCGCGATTCATCCGGTCCGGACCGGATGCGATTGTTCGGTGGCTTCCTGTTTGATCTTGTCGCTTCGCTACTCGGCTCTTCATGTAATCGCGTCCGTAGTCCCGCTCTGCCAACAATGCGTTGTGCGCTCGACACATCAACTTGAGGTTGTCCCGCGTCATTGCACCTCAGTCGGTCCAAGCGTCCGGTGCACCGCTCCTTGCGATGTCGGCGTTGAGCGTGGTTGCGGCAATCGACGCATCGAGTCAACGACGTCCGGCAGTGGGAAGTGTTTCGCGATCAACTCCCTCACTTCCTGCTTCGACTTGAAGCACGCCTCTTTGAGCAGATGCGCGTTGGATGCCGTCAGCACGGGTGCGAGCAGTCTCAGCGCCGTCATATGCAACTTGCCATGCGCGAGCATTTCGAGTGCGTTTGGAAACTCGCGTCCGATCCGTGCGGCTTTGATTCGCAAGTCCGCCTCCGACTCCGACATGTGGAGTGCGCGAACGCAGTAGTCGAACATCGATCTGAATCCTTGATCGCGATACAGCCCGCGAATATCCACTTCTCCAAGGTGCGCGAGAAGCCGAGCACTCCGTTCGCGATCCTCTCGAACGCATCGCGACAGTTTGAAGATCAGTGCCTCGTCACTCAGCTGCTTCGCGTGTTCCAATTCCTTCATGACAGCCCCCAACATTCAAAAACAATCTATAGCACCGTGGTTTTCGCCCTCTGAGGCTGCGCCATGTTCAACGAATCGCGTCGCGCCTGCGTTGCAAATCAAAACTCGAATCGCGCCGCCGCACAGCGCAACGTCGGAGCAGCAATCGACATTGAGAATTCGAGACGCGAATGTTGTCGAGCGTTGTCGAGAAACACGTCAAGCCTTCGTCGCTAATAAATAAAAATAAATTTCGCGCAACCAGCATCAACTCTGTCCGAAGACTCTACTGAGATTGTCAGATGACTATGCGCCCAATGTCTCGGACACTTCAGCACTCCGCAGCCATTGGCGGCTGCGCGCGATCCGCGACGAGTCACGTGAAACGGGGTGCGTCGCGTTCAGCCAATCACTCGTACGCATCCAAACAATCGCACCCGGTCTGGATGGTCTGGACCGGGTCCACGTATGATCCGCGATCGCCACCGCGGGCATTCGTAGCGGTAGTGCGGCCGTCAACGCCCAAAGCGTCAGGGCGAAGCTGTGAGTAGCCACGGAGTGGCACGCGGCCCTGCGACCTTTCCTATGTCGTTCGGTTCGCTGCGCTCGAGGACGTGCCGAGAATCGCAACGCGGTCGACGAACGTTCGCGCGTGGCTACCTCGTGAACCGCTCGCCACAAGGCAAGCGACAGCGAAGCCGCCCCTTACAAAGCAGCTTCGCTTTCAGTCGCACGGCGCATATCCGCGTCTTCTCGGCGCTCGCGGCAGTGTCGGGGCCGCAGCGTGCGCGGCACTTCACTGTTATAGATGCGCCTTCACCGCCGGCTCGTGCCACCAGTCGTTGTCCTTGCCGTTGCAATACTGCGTGGGTGCCGCCAACAACGCACTGGGATCCAGATCGTCCAACGCTGCAACGTTCACCGAGACGTAGGCACCGTCGTTCCACTCTGCCGCCTCGACCCGGCGATACGCAATCACCCCGCAGTCGCGACAAAAACCCCGCTTCTTGTCGAGCTGGTCGTCACCACTCAACGAACGGAAGCCTTCCGACTTCACCTTGGTCGCCCACCAACGACTCTTCCAACAGCTCGTACAGTTGCACTTCGTCGTTCCCTGCTCGAGGTCCACCTCCGCTTCGAACTTGACCGCGCGGCAGAAACAACTCCCCTGGAATGTCTTCGTGCTCATGCCCCGGAACATACGCGCGCTTGCGGTCAATTCCGGTCCTCAATAGAGTTTGATGTGCCCGTCTCGATCGCGACGTCGCGTTCTGCGGAAGCGGGACGTTCACCGCTGCCGTGACCGCCACTCGTCACGTGTTTGCCCATACAAATCCCACGTGCCGACGAGTGGCGCCGTTGCTGCCACCCCACTCTTCACCAACTTCGAACCGAGGCTCTTTGCGACTGCAATCGATGCCGCGTTTCGCGGGTCGATGCAGTGGATCACGTCGGTCCACCCGAGCGCATCGAACGCCCAGTCGATCGACGCAGTCGCGGCTTCCTTGGCGTAACCCTTGCGCTGCATGTCGGGCACGATTCCCCAACCGACTTCTGTGCCCGGCCAACCTTCAGGCATCCACGGGCCACCGCGTCCGATCCAGCGGCCAGATGCTTTCTCGATGTACGAGAACATCGAGTAGCCGTTGAGGAGCCAGGAGCCGGCGATCTGCGCCCAGCCGCGCCAGGCGACCGCGCGGGATTGGACGCCGCCGAGGAACGTGGAGGCGGATTCGTCGGCGGCGAACGCGGCGAAGGCGTCGAAGTCGGCGCCGGTTGGAGGACGGAGAATGAGGCGCGGGGTTTCGAGGGAGGGGCCCAACATGCGGCGCAGTCTAGCGCGTGACCGGCTCGCAACTCGCTTCGCAGTCGCTGCCGTCGACCACCCGGCCGCCGCTATCGCCCGCGGCGCTTCTGCCGGCTCGTCGGGCTCGAGCAACCCGGAGACACGCTCGAAGAGCTCGTCCGCTGACTCGGCAACCCGCACAGAGCAGGCGTACTTCGCGCTCGCGACCCCTTCGCTCACCCACGCGATTCGAGATCTACTTTTGTGCGCCCGTCGCTGTTAGCCAACTCTGGATCTGCGCCTGCGACATCGCACCGCTCTGCCTCGCCACCTCTCGACCACCCGAGAACGCAATCATCGTCGGAATCGAACGGATACCGAAACGCGCTGACACCTGCGGCGCCGCGTCCGTATCCACTTTCGCAAT